>Ga0068864_100001031_pt1 | contig 23334 bp, 24 predicted proteins | sample KBSSwiS72_FD_66586 | JGI IMG/M metagenome (GOLD analysis project Ga0068864, IMG submission 66586) | Switchgrass rhizosphere microbial communities from Kellogg Biological Station, Michigan, USA - KBS Switchgrass S7-2 | ecosystem: Host-associated > Plants > Roots > Rhizosphere > Soil ... | reverse complement strand
CGCCTGTTCGCCCCCAACGGCAAGGCCGGCCATCAGGACAAGCGGATCATGACCCGCTTCGAGGCCGAGGACTGGAACATCGCCTTCGCCGATGCCAGCTCGCCGCTCCACGTCTTCGAAACCCGGCTCGGCCGGCTCGCCATCGCCATCTGCTACGATTCCGAGTTTCCCCTGATCGCCCGCGCGGCGGTCGAGGCCGGGGCCGAACTGCTGCTGGTGCCGAGCTGCACCGACACGCCACACGGCTACTGGCGGGTGCGCATTGGCGCCCAGGCCCGCGCGCTCGAAGGCCAGCTCTTCGTCGCCCATTCGCCCACCGTCGGCGAGGCCGCCTGGTCCCCTGCGGTCGATGCCAACCATGGCGCGGCGGCACTCTATGGCCCGCCGGACGGTCCGAAGCACGGGGACTGGCGCATGCCGGCCGACGGTGTCCTGGCCATCGGCGCGATGGACCGGCCGCAATGGCTGTTCGCCGAGGTCGATCTCGCACGGGTGGCCGCTCTGCGCGCCGATGGCGGCGTCCTCGGCGCGCGGGACTGGGCCAGGCAACCGGGGGCGGGTCCCTTGCCGCCCGCCGCGATCATCGACCTGCGGTGAGCCTCGCCGCGCGCGCTTGCCGCCCCGGCCCCCCTGCCCTAACGCAAGGCCATGACGTCACCCGCTGATCTCACCGCCCACCCCTGGTTCTTCTGCGGCATCGGCGGCTCCGGCATGTTGCCCCTCGCCCTGATCCTGCGCGGCATGGGCGCCGACATCGCCGGCTCCGACCGCAGCCGCGACCAGGGGCGCACGCCGGAGAAGTTCACCTGGCTGGAATCGCAGGGCTTCCACCTGTTCCCGCAGGACGGTTCCGGCCTGACCAGCGCCGAACAGACCCTCGTCGCATCCGCCGCGATCGAGGACACGGTGCCCGAGGTGGTGCGCGCCGGCGAACTCGGCTGCCCCCGCCTGTCCCGCGCGGACCTGCTCGCCCGTCTGTTCAACGCCGCCCGGCAGGGCATCGCCATCGGCGGCACCAGCGGCAAGTCGACGATGACCGGAATGACCGGCTGGATCTTGGACCAGGCCGGCCGCGATCCGACGATCATGAACGGCGCGGTGATGAAGAACTACGCCACGCCGGATGCCCCGTTCGCCAGCGCACGGGTCGGGCGGGGCGCGGCCTTCGTCGCTGAAGTGGACGAGAGCGACGGCACCATCGCGCTTTACCGCCCGGCCATCGCGGTGCTGGGCAACGTCAGCCTCGATCACAAGTCCATGGACGAACTGCGCGAATTGTTTGGCAATTTCCTGAGCCAGGCGCAGACTGCGGTGATCAACCTGGACGATGCCGAGGCCGCAGCCCTGCTTCCCCGCGCGCGCAGCGCCATCACCTTCGCCGTGGCATCCCCGGCTGCCCGCATCGGCGTGGTCCCGGGCTCGATCGAGGAGGCGCCGACCGCCATTGCGGCCACGGTCATCGACCGCGAGAGCGGCGAACGCCATGCCCTGGCCCTGGCGGTGCCCGGCCGCCACAACCTCGCCAACGCGCTCGCCGCCGCCGCCGCCGCGCTCGCCGCCGGGGTGCCGCTGGCGGACTCGGTGGCCGCGCTCGCGACTTATGCCGGGCTGGCGCGGCGTTTCGAGGTGGTCGGCACCAGCCCGTCCGGCATGACCGTGATCGACGATTTCGGCCACAACCCGGACAAGGTCGCGGCCACACTCGCCACGCTCAAAGCCCACCCCGGCCGCGTGCTCGCGTTCTTCCAGCCCCATGGCTATGGCCCGCTCCGCCAGATGGGCGCCGAACTGGCAGCAACCTTCGCCAGCCGGCTCGGCGCGGACGACCGCGTCATCCTGTGCGACCCCGTCTATTTCGGCGGCACTGTCGATCGCTCGGAAGGGTCGGAACGCATCGTCCGACTGATCGCCGAAGCCCATGGCCCGCAGGCGGAACATATCGCGGCCCGGGCCGATTGCGGGGCGCGGCTGGCCGCCCTCGCACGCCCGGGAGACCGGATCGTCGTGATGGGCGCACGCGACGATACCCTGAGCCTGTTCGCCCGCGACCTGCTGGCAACGCTCCCTTAATTTTCCCGCGCCGCCGCCGTTAAGGTTTTCACACCCCTAAAGCGAGCGGAGGCAGCGAATGTGGGCGAACAGCATGGTTGACAAGGTGGTCCACGTCGCCGGGCCGAACCGCGTCGCCTGGGACCTTCCGATCCGATACCGCCAGGGCAGCCAGCGCGTGACGCTGCTGCTGCACAACCTCACCCCGCGTGGCGCCCGCGTCGAAGGGCTGGCGGAAATGGGCGCGGACATGCACGTCGGCGACATGGCGATGGTCCAGTTGCCGACCCTGGCGCCCAAGGCCGCCCGCGTCATCTGGACCCGGGGCGATGCCGCCGGCCTCGAATTCGAGCGGCCGCTCCATCCGGACATTTTCGATGCCATCGTCCGCCGTCACGCCGAGCCGCGCTATCGCACCATCGCCGATCTCGAGCCGGAACCGGACGACCTCCCCGCCCGCGTCGCCTGATCAGCGACGCAACCGCCTCACCAGGCCGACAGCCAGGACCACCAGCGTCCCGGCGACCAGACCGGCCAGCGCCGCGCACACCGCATAGCCAATCCACCCGAGAGCGGCTCCCGGCGCCCCGCCGAAGCCTCCCAGCGCATGTTCGACGGCATGGGCCAGCCCCGCCGGGCCATGCCATCCGATCTCGTCGGCGCCATGCAGCAGGATGCCGCCGCCGACCCACAGCATCGCCACCGTGCCGATGCCGCCGAGCGCATCGAGCAGCTTCGGCGTCCCGCGCAGCAGCAGCACGCCGATCCGCCGGGAGGTCCGCCCGTTCTCCTCGCGCGCCATGTGCAGGCCGATGTCGTCGAGCTTCACCAACAGGGCGACAGCGCCATAGACCAGCATGGTCATGCCCACGCCGACCAGCGCCAGCACCGCCGCCCGCTCGACGAACACCAGCGCCTCGACCTGGGCGAGCGAGATCGCCATGATCTCGGCGGACAGGATCAGGTCGGTCCGCACCGCGCCGGAGACGCGCTCCTGCTCGAAACTGGTCGGATCATAGCCTTCCATCCCGTCCACCGGGCCATCCCGGTCCTCATGGTGCGGCGTCGCGTGCAGCCACTTTTCCTCGACCTTCTCCGCACCCTCGAAGCAGAGGTAGAGCCCGCCCAGCATCAGCAGCGGCGTGATCGCTCCGGGCAGGAACTGGCTCAGCAGCAGCGCCACCGGCAGCAGGACCAGCAGCTTGTTCTTCAGCGAGCCGCGCGCGATCTTCCAGATGATCGGCAGTTCGCGATCCGGGGTGAAGCCGGTGGCATAGGCCGGGGTTACCGCCGCATCGTCGATCACCACGCCGGCCGCCTTGGCGCCGGCCTTGGCGACCCCGGCGGCGACATCATCCATCGAGGCGGCTGCGGCCCGGGCGATCAGGGCGACATCGTCGAGCAGGGCCAGCAGTCCGGAACTCATGCGATTTTCCACTCCATTCGGCGCTTGCGGTCGCGAGTTGTTACAATGCCCGCCTTGCGCCATCGGTCCCGGATGCGATAGCGGACCCAATCCGGGTTTGCACCTGTGCCCCTGCCCCATTTCGAACAAGGCCGCGCCTTTGCCCACGATTGCCTATGCCACGCTGATCGCGCTTGCCCAGACCGCGAGCCCGCCGGCGGCGGATGTCGCCGCCCCCGCGCCCGCCACGACGACGGAGCCCGCCACCCCGGCCGAGCCGCCCGCAGCCGGCGTCAAGGCTTCCGGCCCGGTGATGCAGGACATCATCGTCGTCGCCCCGCCGCGCCCGACGCGCGAGGACCCGCTGGCGCGGACCAACGTCGAGATCTTCAAGTTCACCCGGGCGATCGACGGCGCGATCACCGAGCCGGCCTCGCTCGCCTTCAAGAAGGCGGTGCCGAGCCCGCTGCGCGATGGCGTCCGCAACGTCTTCAACAACCTCGAAGAACCGATGATCGCCGCCAATTTCCTGCTGCAGCTCCATCCCGGCAAGGCGGTGGAAACCCTGGCCCGGATGACCATCAACACTGCGTTCGGCTGGGCCGGCCTGTTCGATGTCGCCGGCCGCCGCTACATCAACCTGCCGCGCCGCTCCAATGGCTTCGCCGACACGCTGGGCTACTACGGGGTGAAGCCGGGGTTTTACCTGTTCCTGCCGCTGATCGGCCCGACCAACCCGCGCGACCTGCTCGGCGGCGCGGTGGACATGGCAAGCTCGCCGCTCCCCTGGATCGGCGCCCCGTTCAACAAGCTCTATTACCAGGCCCCGGCGAGCATATGGACCGCGCTGGACACCCGCGCCGAATTCCAGCGCCACCTCGAAGCCTTCCGCGACAGCAATCGCGGCGTCTACGTCTCCGAGCGCGACTGGTATCGCCGCCTGCGCGAAGCCCGCATCGCCGCCCACAAGGCCGGCGACCATGGCCCGCCAGTGGTCGATGTGCCGTTCGTGCTGCCGGAGCCGGGAGAAGCGAAATAGCTCCGGCGCGGGGAGTGACTCCCCGCGCCGCAGCGTCGTCAGCCGCCGTAGAACACTTTCTCGCCCAGGTCCTTCATCTCCAGCACCGCCGCATCCGGCCGCCCTTCCGGCTCGCGGTGGAGGTGGACGTTGGTCACCTCGGCGACGATCGTGTGATGGTCGCCCAGTTCGACCACCTGCAACACCTTGCATTCGACCGCCGCCGGCACGCTTTTCAGCACCGGTGCGCCATTGGCCGCCCAGGCGATCTCCTCGCCCGACAGCTTGCCGTCTTCCAGCACGGCCGGCTTGAAGAAGGTGAACGCCGGCCCCTGCTGCCCCTTGCCGAGAATGTTCAGGGCGAAATGGCCGCTTTCCCGCGCCGCGTGATAGACGCCGGAGTCCGGCTTGACACCGAGCGCCAGCAAGGGCGGCGAAAAGCTCGTCTGGGTCACCCAGTTGACCGTGGCCCCGGCCGGCGAGCCGTCCTTGCCACAGGCGGTCATCACATAAAGCCCATAGGGAATCATCCGCAGCGCGATCTTGCGGTCTGCCTCGTTCATCGAATCCTCCTGCTGCTTGGGGGGCGCTTCCGTCTGCCTCGCCTGCCGGCGCAGGTCCACCCTTGCATTTCCCGGCAAATCGGCTAAGGGCCGCCACTTCCCGTCACGGGAGTCGAAGAAAGCCGGAGGGGCCCCGCAATCCCGCGGATCAGCCAGCGATCGGTTCGAATGTTGAAAGGAAAGGCCGTGCCGCTTTACGAGCACGTGTTCCTGGCTCGCCAGGACCTCAGCCAGGCGCAAGTCGATGCCCTGGCCACCGCCGCCACCGAGATTGTCGAGAGCAACGCCGGCAAGGTCACCAAGACCGAGACCTGGGGCCTCAAGAACCTCGCCTACAAGATCGCCCGCAACCGCAAGGCGCACTTCGTCATGCTCAACATCGAGGCCCCTGCCGGCGTCGTCGCCGAGCTGGAGCGCCAGACCCAGATCAACGAGGACGTGATCCGCTACCTGACGATCCGCGTCGACGAACTGGAAGCCGGCCCCTCGGTGCAGATGCGCAAGAACGACCGCGAGCGCACCCGCCGCCGTGACCGCGAGGAGGCATAATCATGGCCCGTGCATTTTTCCGCCGCCGCAAGTCCTGCCCGTTCTCGGGCAAGAACGCGCCGAAGATCGACTACAAGGACATCCGCCTGCTCCAGGGCTTCATGTCCGAGCGTGGCAAGATCGTGCCCAGCCGCATCACCGCCGTTTCCGCCAAGAAGCAGCGTGAGCTCGGCCAGGCGATCAAGCGCGCCCGCCACCTGGGCTTGCTGCCCTACCTCGTGAAGTAAGGGGAGAGAGACCATGGACATCATCCTCCTCGAACGCATCGAGAAGCTCGGCCAGATCGGTGACGTCGTCTCGGTCAAGGACGGCTACGCCCGCAACTTCCTGCTGCCCGGCAAGAAGGCGCTGCGCGCCAACGCCGCCAACAAGAAGCTGTTCGAAGCCCAGCGCGCCGAGATCGAAGCCCGCAACGCCGAACGCCGCGCCCACGCGCAGACGGAATCGAAGGACCTCGAAGGCAAGACCGTGGTGCTGATCCGCGCCGCGTCGAACGCTGGCCAGCTCTACGGCTCGGTCTCGGTGCGCGACATCGTCGAGGCACTCAACGCCGACGGCATCAAGCACGTCACCAAGGCGATGGTCGTGCTCGAGCGCCCGATCAAGACCATCGGCGTGTTCGACGTTCGCGTCTCGCTGCACCCGGAAGTTTCGATCACCATCCACGCCAACGTCGCGCGTTCGCCGGATGAAGCCGAACTCCAGGCCCAGGGCGTCAACGTCATCGACGCGATGTTCGAGACCGACACCGGCGGCTTCACCGAAGCCTACGACCCGAACGCCGAGCCGGGCGAAATCCCGCAGGACCTGGTCGAGGGCGAGGACGGCGAGGCCTGACTTCCCTCCCCTCCCGCTTGCGGGAGGGGCCGGGGTGGGCCTGCCAAGCTCCAGTCGAGCCGATCAGATTGAAAAAGGGCCGCAGGAATGCGGCCCTTTTTTTGTCTTGCCGCCAACTGGACAAAGGTATTCAGCTGCTCCATCCTCCTCCGCTGGGAGAGAATGACTATGTCCGAATATTTTCCGGTGTCCGTGAGTGAAATCCTTGCGGAGGCACGCGAGATGATCTCGCGGAATACCGGAATGTTGGCTGCATGGATACTGGGAGCGGGGATCTGCTTTGGCGCAGCTGACTATCTGCTCGACATGTGGCGCGATGGCAACTCGCAGAACTCCAACCCCATAACCTCGATCGGTCAGACAGTCGTCCAATACTTCCTGATCAGCCGCTTGTTGTTTGCCGAGGGCATGATCGGAACCCCCGCTCCCGGCCGGTTCGGCTCGTTTTTTGGCGCATCGATTCTCGGAGCGCTTGGCATAATTCTCGGCGCTCTGTTGTTTTTGCTTCCCGGGTTGCTGCTTGCGTGCCGCTGGTATCTCGGCCCCGTCATTGCCATAGCCGAAGGAACCGGCGCATCGGATGCGCTGTCACGAAGCGCTGCCGCTACCGGAGGCAACCGGTGGTCGCTGTTCTGGGTGATGGTGATCTATTGGCTGGTTTTCGGCATCTTCATGGTAGGTGAAGGCGTAGCGTTTGCCATGATGGGTGGCGGCGACCAGCACAGCGCCACTGCCCTGTTCGCCCTGGCACTCACCATGAACCTCAGTGTAGTTCTTTGCGAGGCAATGGGCGCAGCGTTTCATGTCGCTGCCTACAAGCTGATCGGCAGACCAGGTAGTGATTTGCGGGAAATCTTCGCCTGAGTGATCAACCGGACTGCGGTCTGGAGCGATTGCCATAATCCGGAGTGGATGACGCCGCCTGCACGGCTATACCGTAGGGACCTTGCGCCGGAGCCCCCCATGGAATCCCTCGGCATCGATGCCACCCAGGTCTGGCCGTTCATCCTCGTCGGCTTCGTCGCCCAGCTGGTCGATGGCGCGATGGGCATGGCCTTCGGCGTCATCACCAGCACCATCCTCGTCGGCTTCATGGGCCTGACCCCGGCCGCCGCCTCCCAGCGCACCCACATCGTCGAGTGCTTCACCACCGCGTTTTCCGGCCTCAGCCACCTGATCCACGGCAATATCGACAAGCGCCTGTTCCTTCGCCTGCTGCTCCCCGGCATGGCCGGCGGCGTGCTCGGCGCCTATGTCCTGGCCTCGGTCGATGCCGCGCTGATCAAGCCGTTCGTGCTGCTCTATCTCAGCGGCATCGGGCTCTACCTGTTCTTCCGTGGCGTGTTCTATCCGCCCAAGCTGCGCCAGGCGAAGCTGATCGCGCCGCTCGGCCTCGCCGGCGGCTTCCTCGATGCGGCCGGCGGCGGCGGCTGGGGCCCGGTCGTCACCTCGAACCTGCTGATCCAGGGGGCCGATCCGCGCAAGGTCGTCGGCACGGTCAACACCGTCGAATTCTTCCTGACCCTGACCATCTCGGCCGCCTTCATCTGGAAACTCGGCATTGCCGATGTCGCCGGGGCCACGCTCGGCATGCTGATCGGCGGCATGCTCGCCGCCCCGCTCGGCGCATGGGCGGCAAAGCGACTGCCCGCCCGGCACATGCTGATCCTGGTCGGCATCGTCCTGACGCTGACCAGCGCCTATGGCGTCTGGAAGGCCTGGGGCTGAAATGGCCGGCCTCGGCCCTGCCCGTTTCGGCCGAAGCGGAAACCGCTCGCCGTGAACGCACCCGTCCGGTCCACGCCGGAGGATATGAGGAAATTCGCCGGCGCCATTCGCCGCCAAAGGCAACGCTTCCCGCCGGCGCTCCATCGCCCCGCCCCGGCGAAGCCCTTGCCTGATTGCCCGCAGCATGGCACAACAACATGCACAGTCCTCCGCAAATATCTATTTAAACTGGAAATTCTGGAAACGAATTGTCCAGAGGAAGCCGCATCCGTCGTGGATGCGGGACCACTGGAGAAACAGCAAGTGAACGCGCCGACCGAGACCGAAATCAAGCTGGTTGCCGCACCGGCCATGCTGGACGCGCTCACCCGCCATCCCCTGCTCGCCGGTGAGGAGATCACGAGCCGCCTGGTCAACACCTGGTTCGATACGGCGGATGGCGCCCTGCAACGGGCCGGCGCGACCCTGCGGGTCCGCGACACCGGCCGTGGCCGAGCAGACCCTCAAGCTGGCCAGCCGCAACGGCCCGGCCCGCATCGAATGGACAGTGCCTTCACCAGGCCCCTGCACCGACCCCGCTGCCTTTCCCCCCAAGGCCCGCCGGCAGCTGGCGAGGCTGGCCGGCGACAATGCGCTGCCTGCCGTGGCGACCGCCCTGGTCGAGCGGTGCGAGCGGACCGTGGAGTGGCAAGGCGCGACCATCAAGGCCGCCTTCGATCGGGGCGAAATCGTCGCCGGCGATGCCCGGGAACCCATCTCTGAACTGGAGCTCGAAATCGCCAGCGGGCCGGTCCACGCCGCCCTGGCGCTCGCTGGCGAACTGCCGCTCGGCCCTGAACTCATATGGTCCGGTCGCACCAAGGCCGGGCGTGCCAATGCGCTGGCCCATGGCGGGGAAGATCGCCAGGCTTTCCGCCAAGCCCGCCTTGCACCGTCGATGCCGGCGACCGCAGCGTTCCGCGCGATCGCCTGGGCCATACTCGGCCAGTTGCTGTCCACCTACCCCAGGGTCATCGACGACGGGTCGCCTGACGGCGTCCACCAGACGCGCGTGGCCCTGCGGCGCCTGCGCTCGGCGATCCGCCTGTTCGCCCCGGTGCTGCCGGCGGACCGCGCAAAGGTCCTGCGCGCCGCGTTCGGCACCGCCGCGCGCGGACTGGGGCCGGCACGCGATCTCTATGTCCTCGCCGATGCGATCTCCAGCCGCATCGACCCCCGCGATGGCGAATCCGAGGCCGTGCTGAGCCATCTGCTGGAAAATCTCGCCACGGCAACCGCCGACGCGCAGGAAATCCTCGCCAGCACGCCATTCCAGCGCCTCCTTTGCGAATTTGCCATGTGGGTCGAACACCCGGAGTCCGCGCCTGCCGAAGACACCGGGGAAACGCTGCATTCATTTGCCGGCCGGGCGCTCTCCCGCTTGCGCCGGAAGCTGCTTCGCCACGGCCCGAAGCTGGGCGACATGACCGAGACGGTCCGGCACGAAGTTCGCAAGGATGCAAAGCAACTGCGCTATGCCATCGGCTTCCTGGATGGCGCCTGGCCCAAGGCTCACCGTCGCGAGCAGCGCTCCCGCTTCACCCGGCAACTGACCCGGCTGCAGGACAGCCTCGGCGCGCTCAACGATCTCGCAGTCGCCTCGGCCAGCCGCGACACGATGTTCGCGACCTGCGACCCGATCACCGCCGCCCGCCTGGGCGCGCGGCTGGAATCCCTGCTGTCCAGCCAGTCCGAATCCCAGGCCCGCCTCCTGCGCCGTGCCGACAAGGCGCTCGATCGCATCGCGACATCCCCGCCCTGGTGGAAGCAAGGCTGAAGCCGCCGGCCGCTGCCCGGTTCGCCCCTTGCCATGACGCGGCGACGAACCTAAGGCCGACGCGGTCCGGGGAGTAGCGCAGCCTGGTAGCGCATCTGCTTTGGGAGCAGAGGGTCGCAGGTTCGAATCCTGTCTCCCCGACCAATTATGTTATAGTGTTGATTTTATTGATTTTTTGTTGAATTATCGTGCACATAATTGACAGTCAAATTGACACCAAAAATTGACAGTGAGATCGGGCTTGCAGCGTGAGGGCGCGTGCGGTGGTTCGACGTGTTCCAGCAATGTGCCATTTACCAGAGTCGCCCGGAGGCCCATTCCGGCCCAAGCCTTTTGGGAGGATTTATGGCGCACGACGCTTTTGAAGAATTTTCGTCTGAGTATGGAGACCTTGCCTCTGACGCTCTCCGCGTCTCCTATAAAAACTTCAGCATGCGGCTCGCCGACTGGCTAGACTTCATCGATGGGTCACTGATCGCAGCACCGGTAGTCGACACGTTCAGAGACGAAGTTGACTTTGATGCTTGGTATGCGGCCGGCGTTGCAACCGGCGGCAGCTTGGTTGGTAGCGCGTCTCTTGATTGGTCACGCGACCGGACAAAGCGCCTAGCGCAAACGCTTGGGTTAGTCCGGCACCTAGCGGCGGACCAAATGGCGTTCGCCGATTTCAACGCCAAATTCTTATGGGCAGGTTCTGCCTTCGCAGAAGGCGTCGCAAAAATTCAGACTGAAATCCTCGAACCGTTTTTTCGAGATTTCCTGAAGCACGTAGCGCGGCAGGTTAAGCAGGCTGGTCAGGTGCCTGCCTCAGACCGTATCGTAACGTTGGATCACAACGCCCCTAACCAACGCTCACTGGACGCTGATCTTGAGCGCGTTGAAGCTGGGATGCAGGAGAGCAACAGCCTGAGGTCCGATGCAGATTTCGACAGAAACCTAGCAGAATTGAGCGCTGCCCGCCGCCTACTCAAAGCCTCGTCGGTGCGCCTTTTTGCACTGGCGGCCGTTCTCTCGCCAGTCCTGGCGTGGCTGGGACATAAAACTCTAGCGGGGACGATGAGCGTTGCCGTCGCCGCCGTAATCGCAGCCGTCGCCACGATGTTCGGCATACATGTGCCGGGTCTATGAGCCTTCATTAAAGCCTGTGTCAGTTGCCATGCGCCCCTACCCTGCCCTTATAGGGGTGCCTGACTGATTCGCCCGCCGTGTGTGAGCCGGCGACAGTTGGGATCGAACACATGGACAAATCGATTAGCTCTGCCAGCCGTGAAGCGCTTGCCGAGATTGCCATAGCGTTGCTGTGGCTTGGATATGATCGAGCAGCCGACGCGATTTACGCGGTTATAGAGCAAGCTGAGGCGGAGGAAGAGCTGCGCGGATGGGCGGAGGCTTTCGCCGGCTAACCTCAAGAGAGCCAGCTTGAGAGTGACTCGCAATAATTCGCCAAGAGACAATGGCGAAAGCATGTGTATCTGAGCTGGCTCCCTTCGAATCACCGAATGGGTTTTTAGGAGAGCACTCTAATGTCAGGATCGATTGATATCGTTAGCCCGTCCCAGCCGAAGGGGCCAGACGCGGTATATGCCGCAATCCTTGCTGGCGGGCACCCGCTAAGCGGCATGCTCAATTTCCCGCAATCACGCGAGTTGACACTCGCAATGGTCCGGGCCGCCGCAGTATTCCACCAACTGGACCCGCAAGAATCTAAACCTTTTGAAGAGTGGTTCAATTGGTTCGCCTCACAGAGCATAACTGAGCGCAAATTAACGCTTGAGCAGATGAAGTGGTGGATCGGGGATGCATTGTCCACCGGCGTTCTACGCGGACTTGACGATGATTATCGGTGTAGCTTGCGTCTGTTCATAGACAGCTTCGCCGAATTTCAGCGCGCGGTCGCCCAGGCCATTTGAGAGAGCTATCCCGGCCGAGTTCCTCAGCCTTGGCCGGGATAGCCCGCCTGTGTTTTAGGATTGCGCGACATGGACAAATTGGAAGGGAAAGACCGGGTTTGGTGGTAAGCGGACATTTGAGGTATAGAACCTCACCATGGTCAAAGTCCCAATCACACTGGTGTGTGCATGCGCATTTCTAGCAGTGCTCGCCGCGTGTCATCAAAGGCGCCCAGTCATAACCGAAAAGGAAGTTGCATTCCTGCGGACGGCTGAACCTGGTCTATCTAATTCGTGTCTTGAGAAGGCGCAATATTCAGGGATTTCTTCAATTAATCAACTGCCCGTAGACAAGTGCTTTGAAATGGAAGCGGTTCGAACTTGGAAAGGCGTTTGGCAAACCGGTCTGGAAAATTCAGACTTTTGTCCAACGTCCACTCCCGATTGTGGCGCATCTCAGTTTCACGGCACTTATTGGCTGTCATTGTCCCATGATATGGATAACTTCGTGGGTTTTCCTCCACCGACTCAAGGTGGAAGGTATGTGGTAGAATTCGTAGGACGTCGAACCGCTAGACCGGGCCACCATGGTCACGAGGGACTTTGGGATTTTCAAGTCGTCGTCGATCGTTTTGTCGGTATTCACAGAATTCCATAAAGGCTTCCGCTTTGCCGTCGTATCCGGAACGGCAGCTTGTGGGCGCAATCAGCCAACTGGATTGTCCACGCGCCTAGGCGTCCAGCGGCAATTTTAGAGCTCAAGGCGGAGCTGATCGGGAGATGCATCTTGGCAACCCTTCTCACCGTCCAGCACCGCGCGAGCTAGTTCAAGTGCCACATGCTCCCGCAGAATCTCTGCCGGAGCGGTGATGCCCACCATTGCCCAACCCGGAGCGGCAAGAATGGCACGAGCGATAGCATGTTGGTCGTCGATTCTCACAGCGGCGGGAATGGAACTTAATGAGAACGATTAATCAAGGTGCTTGCGGTAGCCCGCTGGCCGTGGTGACGGGTGGGGCGGCGCATTTCCGGCCGCGTCGTTGCGCTTAGGCGACCATCCCAGGCGGACAGCATACAGGCGCGCAAACCATTTCCGGGACGAACGGCACCGCGCGGCCGCAAAACCTCAGATTGAGGTCAGCCCCGGACTCGTCTAGTCTAGCTGATTGCTTCTGATCAGACGCAACTCAGTTTCACGCATGCCATTGGCGGTTGAAGCCCCATAATACTTGTCCCGGTTGCCCGTCTCCGGGCAGGCCAATGCACATCATCGTCCACAAGATTTCGGCCGCACTGGTATCGTGAGGCCAGTTCAAGCGGTCGATGGAGGACAACGGCGTTTGCGACGTGCGGCACTCGTTAAGCCGGATAGGAGGCCAGACCGGTGCGGAAACGATCAGCCGGCGGCGCTACACTCTGCATGTGCGAGCACAGCGCAGGCCGAAATCGCAGCATTGTTGCGATTGCCAAAACAACCAATCTGAAAATTCGAAAGGTTCGCGATTGTCCAAAGGGCGGGTCCCCACCGGGGTGGGGTGGCCCCTCTTACCGGCTGTGCCCCCTCTCTGCCCGCTGGATAGCTGATCGGCTCACGCCGAACTCCGCAGCCAGCGACCCTAGCGATACACCCTCGGCACGTCGCGCAAGCACGGTAGCGCGCTGTGACGGCGTGAGGGCAGAGGGCCGCCCTAGCTTCTTCCCCTCACCCTTGGCACGCTCAAGGCCGGATCGTGTGCGTTCCACAAGCAGGTCACGCTCAAACTCAGCAACGGCGCTGATTACGCCCATGGTCATCTTGCCCGCCGCACTGGTCAAATCCACGCCACCAAGTGCGAGGCAATGCACTCGCACGCCTTCCGTGGCCAGCTTCTCTACGGTGGCCCGCACGTCCATCGCATTGCGCCCAAGGCGATCCAGCTTGGTGACGATCAGCACGTCACCGTCCTCAAGCCGGTCCACAAGCTTAGCGAACCCTGTGCGCTCCATGGCTGCCACCGACCCGGAGACGGTTTCAGTCACGACCCTCTTGGGGTCCACCGCGAACCCCGCCGCTTCAATCTCGCGAACTTGGTTGTCGGTAGTCTGATCGGCGGTGCTCACGCGGCAGTAGGCAAAGGTGCGAGACACGGAACGACTCCTGTATCGAAAAGGTGTCCCGCATCTCTAGCTGTATCGGAAACATATGCAAGCTATTTTACGATACACCGCCCACATATGTATCGTAAACGGACGATTCCGATACAGCAAGGAAACCAAGTGGCCGCGTGACGGTCCCACGGCGTTCAACGACTTCGCGCGGAGAAAGGTGAGCGGGGCCTCGCCCATTGTTTACGCATTCGTTCGCGCGCGGATATGGGCCTCTGGCGTATTCGGATATTTGCGGCAGAAGTCTAACCACGCTCAACAACGCGCGCACCGTCCACGATCCGAGCAAGCAGCGACATAAGCATGAGGGAGTGAACCATATACTCCCGATCGGTTGGCCTCTCCTCATGGGCATGAGGATTGCGGATGAAGGCCCGCCAGCCTTGCATGAGCAGCAGCGCACCTCGTTGAATATTCCGTTGAGTTTCCGTTTGCAGGTCCGCTGGAACGATCAGCACGGGATTTTCGCGATTAAACACGCGTCCTACTTCTCCATCAGAATCGTCGTTCGACCCTGACTTACGCTTGAAGAGGGTCGCGAGATCGACGCTGCATGCTAAGATCAGACCATGGTAATCGGGTGGATCGGCTCTCATGGCCAGCTCCAGCCGTGGCCTGAAACGCGGGTGAATATATTCTTCAATCCCACGCGTATTTTCAGAAAAATTCCGCACGGCATAGGTTTCAGCCTTAGCTAGGATGTCTGGAACGTCTGCGAGGATGATGTCATACCAATCATTGGGCTCGCAAAACCCGATGTGTCGGTTCAAATCACCGATGCGGCTGCGCGGAAAATCTTCGGGCAACAAAGCCTGCAATGCATCCCGATGCGTCTGCAGTGCCGCACGCAGAGCATCACGGGTTGCCGCGACCTCGGCTTCCTCCCTGTCTCGAATCGCGACCCCAGCCAGTTCAATCAATTTCCGGCAATGCCGGCTGACGTTTGCAAGCCACTCAACCGCCTCGTTCGCCATTGTTCGTGCCCTCTGATAAGCTTGAAATATTTCCGGCCCCCTCCCCACCCCTCGCCTGAGACTAGCGGGTTGACTATCGGGGGCATAGTTCGTGCCCTTACCTGGGCGCATAGGCTGGAGCCATATTGGTGTTGAGCGTGACAAACCCAAGCGAGATGTTAAAAGATGTCGTAATTCCATTAGTTACCGGCTTCGGAGGCGCAATCGTTGGCGCGGCCGCAAGCTACATTCCTTCGCGTTTGCTGGCAAAGCGAGCATCAGACGAGGTTCTGGCCCGCGATATAGCTGCACGTCGTGATCAGGACATTAGGGCGGCGCACCAGGTTTTTGTGAAGCTCGCCCTTCTGGTCAACTCGCTTTGTGGGTTCCACGAGCAGGTTGAGAGTATGATTGCCAAGGCTGATCGCGAAGGCAACGAGCATATGCCGGTGTGGCAGCGAGTCTCATCTTTTGCCGGCATCGAACTAGAACCTTCGGTGGAATTTTCAGCCGAGGAGCTTGCGATCTATATTGCTGCAGGGCAGCCCGACTTTGTGGACGAACTAATACTTCTTTCTCGCCGACACTCGGCTATGCTAGGAAACCTCACGGCCTTCGCAAAATTGAAAACCGACTTGATTTACGAAACATTCCGTCTCGGCAATACGGAGAGAGCGCCAGAAACAGGGGTTTCAACGACGCGCATGAGTGTATCGCCGGGCGTAGCGAACTCCATGAAGGCCAGGGCCGAGGAACTGGAACTGTTCACCGGCGAGGTGCGGAGCATGCTTTCAATGTATGGGGCATTCGCCCGTGATATTGCGTCCCGTTTTGCTGACGTGACGAATGGATACCTCGGCGAAAAATCCGTTCCGAGCTTCGAGCCCGCGCAGCGAACTACCTAACTGCTGTTCGCCTCAATCACGGCAGCCCCAAAATCGTCCAACGCCGGCCGGCCCTTCTTCGTCACGTCGCGGGACTGCATCGCCATCCCGAGCTTGATGAGCACGGCATTCAGCGCCGCCACGTTACGGCGATAGGGCTCTTCCTCCGGCTCCTTCCCCTCAAGCACTTCCGCCGTGAAGCGCTCGCACAGCATGGCCAGGGTCGTGGCGTTCATGAGCAGGAGGCGTTCGGCCGGCGTAGGGCTACGCTGAAGCTGTGCAGCCAGCTCGGTGGCGAGGTTACGGAATCGCTTCCCCTCAATGGTTCGCCCATCGATCCTGCGACCGCCGATAATCAGCGGCTCATGCAGATTGCACTCTAGCGCCGTGCTCATGCTGCCGCCTTCATGCTGTGGAAAGCCATGATATTTTTGACATTCAATACCCGCTTGCCCGCCGTAGCGTTCGAGTGAGCTGCAATGAATGCGAGGGCGGCTCTGCTCAGCGCGTTTGGCTCATATCCCGCAGCAAGAGATAACGCGCAAAAGTCCTGCCCCTTTTCGGTGAACCATCGCAAAGCACTCTCTCGATTGCGGGCTCGGGTGGAGGCGCTTTCACCCGCAGCGGGAATGCCGAGTGCTTCCTCGATAGCGGCGAGTATGATGGCCGCGATTAGGCGACGTTCAGGCGATTCGCCTTCGTCGCGCTCACCCAAGGCGGTGTGTGCTACGGCGGTCAAAATTGGACCTCCGCTACGTTCGCAGATGAGCTAGACAGGTAGGGCTCGATTAGCCGGCGCACATGTTTCGGGAACTCGTCCGCGACGTGGGCAAAATGCATCACCATCGAGTCGCCGAGCATTCGCTGCATGACGGCAGGACCTCCGCCAATCTCGCCGGAGGCTAGAAGGTGGATGGCGAGTTCCACGGTCGCCGTGATGATCGGCGCGATTACGTCAACGTCCAGCGGGTAGCCGGGTGGGCAGCGCTCGGGCACACGGGGCCACGCGAGCGGTTGTGTTAGGGCCAAGGGGCGGCCCTGCCAACGCAGTCGGTCCAGCAAAGCCGTGGCGGTGATAAGCGCTTGCACCTTGGTAATTTCGGGCGCTGCGTTCCATGGCTGGCAGAACAAGCGGCCTGCTGCAATCGCTTCGGCCCCGTCCAAGGAGACATACGAATTCTGTCCGACGATGATGCTGGGGACGGTCACGACAGCCAAACCTTGTGAAGGGAGAATGTCGCCATGGTGCGTGTTTCGACGCGGATAGCCTTCAACGAGCTAATGTCAGGAAGGTCGAAAACATCACCAATGACGATGGGGCGCGGATGGTCGATGAGCCAAATTTGTGCCTTGGCATCGGCGAAATCAGCACGGGATACCGAACTCGTCGCTTTGGTAGTCGCGCTGACAATTCGCGCCGGGTGGGTGGTTTTGCCGGATTCAATCGGTGCACCAAAAACATCCCGGCCGGGTGGCAGCCAGTGCTGCACCTCTTCATTCAGCATCGGTCGAATGGCAGCTAACATTTCGCTTCTTTCTGAGATATTTGCCGGTCGCGCCCCGGAGTAATTGGGCCACCGGCTTTCGGGGTTTTTGCTGCACGGTCACTCGCCGAATTGACCCTCCCCGGCTGTGCGGGGTCCCTGCCCCATCCCGCAGGATGGGGAAGAATTGGGCTAGGCCAGCTTCACGCCCCGCAAGCGGGCGGCGCAGCGGGGATGCTCAAGCACGATGGTTCCGTAATGTTCGACGCGGGTGCGATACGCCGGCTTCGCCTGTTGCTCGCCAAGATCGCGAACGCTGATCGGGGCGGTCTGGGCACCAAACATTGCGCCGGGCCCGAAGGCCACAGCGTAGATGCTAGTGGTGTTGTTTGCAGAGCCCTGCACCTCATCGAAGCCGAGGATGGGGTCCCCGGCCGCGTCATCTTCCACGATGCCGAACGGCACGCCGTAATAGAGATCGATTTCCCGGCCGAGATCATCCTTGCTGATCGTCAAGCCGCCAACGGTCCGGGCTATCTGGCGGACCCTCTGCCGCATTTTCTTGTTCATGAGCAGAAGCGATGGGCTGCCCGCCACGGCGTCTACGAGGTCGTCGAGCATTGCCAGCGTGAGAAAGTCGCCATTTGTGCCGGCGCTGAGCACCTGACCGCCGGTGAGGCGAGCATTCAGGCCATCAAATTCCTTGGCATTGGCAGTAGCATCGCCGTCGAACACCGTTTTGAGGTGCGACAGCGAAAGAGCCTTCACTTTCATGGCGTCGTGAATTGCGCGTGTATCGTTAGCGCCAGTGCCCCATGCGATCAGCGCGGTATCCACGTCCAGGTCGCCGCCAATAATCTTGAGAGGGTCGGAAAGCTGGTTCACGACGCCGGTGCTCTCAGTGTAGCTCTCGTTGATGCCACGGAATGCAATGCCGGGGAGCGTCTGTTCGCGGTTGTAGACGTAGGCAGCGCCTGCGATGTTCTGCCACGGCATATACTGCATGATGGGGTTCGTGCTGGCGAAAATTTCCACCACGCCACTCTGGAGCGGGGTCGGATTCAGCTTGGCGTATTCGGTCTGGGTAAGCATCTCTCAGGTTCTCTTTTAGTTGGCGTAGCCCGCCGCGAGACGTGCATGCACGGGGAGCGACGAGGTATCGGGGGTGGTGGGAGTAATGGCCGGGCGTGCGCCGCCATCGGTGGTCGGCACGATAGGATTGTCGAACGCGCCGGCTGCCTTGGCCTGATTGAACCAAGCAATTTGATCGACCGGAGACAGCGCCGATGGGATGAGCGCGCGAAGGTTCTCCGGCACCCCGGCGAGCAATGTGATAGCGGCTTCGGCAAGCTGCGACTTCAGGCTGGCAACCTCTTCGGCGGTCGTATCAGGCTGCATCGGCGGCGCTTCCGACGTTGCCGGTGGTGCCGGCGTTTCCGCCGGCGGAGTCTGCTGTGTCATTGGATTGGCTTTCTGTAGTGGATGTGATTTTCAGCGCCTGCACCTCCGCTCGGCGGCGCATGAGTTCGCGAAAGGCGCTATCGCGGTCGGGGAAGCCATCGGGGTTAGTCGCCATGAGCACGTCTACAGGCGACCACACGCCTAGATCGGCCTTGGTCTGAGCGTTGGTGAGCGCTTCAGCTTCGCTGAGCTGGTCCTGTTGTTCAGCAAAATCGATGCCGACCGTGGCAACCTCTGGGATGGTGCCTGGTCGATGGACATTCACAACGGACCGAAGAGTGGCGAACAGACGCGCTTCCATGGTTCGCGCTTGCGCAATCTGATCTTGCCGGACCTCTTTCAGATCGAGCCGGCCGGCGTGCTTGGCAGAGCCGGACTCGGCTACCTTGCTGAGATCAAACAGGTCGCTGCCCACGCCGTAGGTGGCGGCAGTCTCCCTCAGGACAAATTCCAGCGCCGAAAGGATCGAAGCAATCGGAGCGTTCGGTGCCGCGAACCCAAATTGCCCACCTTGGGGCAGAGCTATGGCGCGATCAGGTCCGAATTGCAGAACCTCATTCGCGGAGATACCAGAAGCCCATGCCTGTCCATGCGCTTGGTGTTCCACGGCCCGCCAGAGGTTGGCGAGACCAACATTGACGGCATCTTGCGCCTCAAACAGATCGTCACCGCCGGGAAGCCAGAATTGATCATCCGGTAAACGATCGAACCACGGCACGAATGGCAGCACACCGTAAGGGTTAGAATTTGTCGGATTGCCCGCAATCGGCTTCGGCGCGCCGCGATGATTTAGAAGACGGAACCCTTCCGGTGTCCAATCGGCGAATGTGGTATCGTCGGACCGCTCGCCCGCATAGGTGACAATTACGCGGTCGGGTCGCTCAGGGTTGGAACCTAACACGTCCAACACGTTGCCGGTGAGCACATGAAGAGTAGGGCCGTTCGCCTCTTCGTTCCATCCCACTTGAAGCATTACCGCTTTAGACAGCTCAAGGTAGCGCGAAGCCTTCTTGAGCACGACGTCGGCATTAATTGCTTTATACAGGGCGTCGCCTGCGGCTTGGTCCATGCCGGTGAACGTTCGCCGGGGCGGTAGGCGGTAAGTGCTGGCGCGCTTGTCGACAATGGCACGAACGAGGTTCACGGTGAAAATGCGAAAGTGCTCAGGACGGCTGAACCGTTGAGCAATTAGCCGGCGGGTCTCGTCGCTGGATTGGTCCCAATAATATCGGAGCCGCTTCGCACACTCCGCCTTGCGGTGAGCCGAACCCGCCGTGATGCGGGCTACGTCAGTTCCCAAGATGGGCCAGCGGAACAAGTTCGTATCCTTCGTCATCGGGGTAGCGAGTGCGCCCCCACGTTGTGGAGCTTCGTTGCGATGAAGGCAGGAAGGTCCACGGGGACCAGCGGGCCGCGCGCGAGGTAAGTGTCGAAGAGGTAGTGGGCTTGGGCCATGGACCGGCAACCATCGGCGCACACGGGTATCTGCGCGCCGCCATTGAGCGCGCAAAGCGCGACTGCGGGACCACGCCCATGGCAGTGGATGCCATCAATCTCATAGGGATTCAGGGTGATGCTTCGCAGTGAGTAAACGGCCCACGCGACGGCATGAACAAAGTCGTCATGAGCGCCCCGTGGATGGCTGAATTTTGGCACTGCCGCCTCTCCATCCGTGGCTTTACCATCCTCATGCACTTCGAAAATCCGAAGCTCGGCAATCAGGTCGGAAAAGCGAGGGTGGATGTGTAACCTGCGTTCGGCAGCGGCTTGATACAGCGCGAGGAAGGCGGCATATTTTGTGCGGCGCGACGGGTGCACAACCTCCGTGCCAGCGCCGTAAGGTCGTGTTGCGGCCCATTCCGCCACGTCCTGAGCGCCGTAGGACTCCAGGACCAGTCGGCGCATGCCGTGCTTGGTTTGATAACTATCAAACCGGCTCTTAATCCCGCCCATTCTGCTGAAAGGGACCGCGTCCGCATCGAGCACAAAGATATGCTCTTCGTCGTCGATTGCGATCTTTGCGACGCATGCGGTGGCGGTTTTGTCGCCGCGCACGGTGCCGCCGAAGGCCCGGTCGAGACCCCCGCCGACGATGGAAGCGGAACCCGCCGACAGAGAGGCTACGTCGAGAGGGTATTGCTCGATGCAAGCATTCAGCAAATCGGCGGGGAACAGCAGGTTCGCCGCGTCACCCCATCGATTGAGATGGAGCAGGGCAAACTTATGCGGCAGCATCTGCCGGGCAAGAGAGCGCAGCTTAGTGGGGCTTATCCAGGCCGGCGAATTAGCGCAGGCATCGTCAAGGTCATTGTAAGCGATATGGCTAAAGCAAATCGACGTGTCGGGATCGGTGGGGTGGCTCGCAGCCTGATACAGCTCCCACAGCTTCGATGATTTGGGGGCCACCGTAGAGTCGATGAGCATGAGCGAGCCGGCGGTGTCGAGTAGCGAGCCGGCAAGTGCCTCATATACGTCATCGCCACCGTTCTTGGCGGCATGGATTTCTGAAATCTGGGCACACGATAGTTTCTTGCCCCAAAGTGCCGAGGGGTTGGAGCTGAACGCCTGAACGACGCTGCCAGTGCCGGGAAGTTCGATACGATCCGCGCCGACCTTGACCGTGCCCGCCGCAACCAGTTGCTTGAGCAATGGCGTGTGCTCAAATGCCTGCCGAATTGTGCGGAACGCCGTGTCCACGACTTGGCGCTCAGAGTTGGCGACGACAGCAATGTTTTCAGCGGGGCGAGTTAGGAACCGCCATACGATGATGATGGCGCTGGTGAGCGTCTTGCCGTGACGGCGGGGCCAGCAGAAAACGGCAACGGAGGTGTGCTCACCGTCTAGGGCTCGGATGATTTCCACACGTTCGCGCTTGCCCGGCGTGAATGGAATGAACCCGCCGGTGCCAGACGGCACGCGGGGTTCTACCTCCGAAAGGAAGCGGAAAAATCCAGCGCTGCCCGAACGCCATGAAGCGATGGACGCGGCTAGACCGGATTTAGCTTGAACTGAGGGCACGAGGGGGAAAACACCGATTAGGTTTCTGAACCGCGTAGTCGCGGGATCAGCCTAACGACGCTCGGCTTGAGCGGCCTATTCCCAGGCATGGGCGGCCAGCGCCCGTTCCTTTGTCGATGCCCTGTCAGGCAAAGCCCTGCATTTTTCCGCTCAGCAGGTAGAGCCACGGCCGCAATTGGCCTGATTTGCAAAGGATAGCATATCAGAACGAAAAAGCAACACCTAAAACGCTAAGGGCTCCGGCAGGCACGCCGCGGGGGATCGCGTCCGGTAGCCCCACCGCATTTCCCCGCTCATGAAACCCCTTGCATTGACACGCCGAAGGGGTTACGCGCGTGCACACGCACACACATGCGCTCGGGCGCGCGTTGTTTGTTTGTTATATTATAATATATTATATTATATATATTATTTTAGATTCTTGATTCAGATTCCTTCACTTCGTTCAGGAATCAGAGCTTCGCTTTCGTTACGTTCTGTCGGACGAAGAAGGTCCTACATCAACCGCTCGGTGGGTGAATTGAGTTTTCCCTCGGAGTTCACATCGGGTCCCATACCCTGCCGGCGTGTAACGCTGTCCCTCGGGCTCCGTCTCGGCGTGCTGTGGCGGAGCCCTAAATAGGGAGGCAGCTTCCGGCGGGTGCCGGACGGAAAACGTTTGCCCCTAATTTTCGATCCTAACAGCCGCTGAGCGCGCCAAAGGACCCAAGCTACCTCGGGGTGCCAAATTTTTCTAATGGCGCTGTATGAGCCTTAAAACGCAATTTAGAGGATATCGGCCGTTTTGGCGAATTTAGAGCAAATGGCCAAATTCCACGCCGTCAAATCGAACCGCATCCATCCACGCCTTGAACAACGTCACCGTTCCCTGAGGGACGCCTCCGTAGCCGCTGGTAGTCGTTTTCTGATTGTGCCCCAAGCACACTTCGACTTGGTCATCCAACAGCTCGGCTTCGACCCGCAAACGATCCGCCAGCGTGTGCCTAAAACTGTGAGCGCCGAAACCATCCGCACCGTCCTTGACGCCAATGCGTGCGAGATAATTGCGCCACCAACGTGAAGGCATACCGCTGACTTGGCCGCGACTGTTTGCTTCGATCTCTGGAAATAGAGGCTGGCTCAAATCGCTGCCGGCGAGGGCCGCGCGGCGGCTATGGAACGCGATGAAACCTGCGGCTTCAAGGATCGTGTGAACAGCTGCCGGACGGCTCAAACCGCTTTTTGTGGATAAGCCCTCGCCCTCGTCGTGGCGGATGTGGATGAACCACACGCCGCGCTCAAGGCGAACGTCCCCTATGCGCAGTTGAGCAATTTCCCCTATCCGAGCACCTGTGAACATGGCCACGAGCGGAATCCACTTGCGCCAGTCATCGGCGAATTTGCTTCCAGGCTCATGCTCTCGGCCGTCATCGGCAAAGCCCTTAAACAGAGGCGAGCCGAGAATGGTATTGAGCTGGTCTGTCCTGAACGATGGACGGCGCTTTTTCCCCTTCACCTTGGCATAATGGAGGCCGTCGCAAGGGTTTGTTAGCCCC
>Ga0068864_100001022_pt1 | contig 23419 bp, 17 predicted proteins | sample KBSSwiS72_FD_66586 | JGI IMG/M metagenome (GOLD analysis project Ga0068864, IMG submission 66586) | Switchgrass rhizosphere microbial communities from Kellogg Biological Station, Michigan, USA - KBS Switchgrass S7-2 | ecosystem: Host-associated > Plants > Roots > Rhizosphere > Soil ... | reverse complement strand
GATCGAAGCGATGCTTCGCAGCGGCGATCTTATCAAGCTCAACCAGACCACCCACCCGAATTGTTACCTGCACCGCTCCAGTCCTTCCGACGTCGCCCGCGTCGAGCACCTGACTTTCGTTTGCACGCGCAACCGCGACGATGCCGGCCCGAACAATCACTGGATGGATCCCGCCGAAGCGCACGCCAAGGTCGATGCGCTGTTCGACGGCGCGATGCGCGGCCGCACGATGTACGTCATCCCGTACTGCATGGGCCCGATCGACTCGCCGTTCTCACGTTGCGGCATCGAGATCACCGACAGCGCCTACGTCGTGGTCAACATGCGCATCATGACGCGCATGGGTACGCCGGCCCTGCGCCGGATCGAGCGTGACGGCACGTTCGTGAAGGGCCTGCACTCGATCGGCGACCTGAGCCCCGACCGCCGCTTCATCATGCACTTTCCGGAAGAGCTCACGATCAAGAGCGTCGGCTCCGGCTACGGCGGCAACGCGCTGCTCGGCAAGAAGTGTCACGCCCTGCGTATCGCGAGCTGGCAGGCGCGCGATGAGGGCTGGCTCGCGGAGCACATGCTGCTGATGGGCTTACAGAGCCCGTCAGGCCGCACGCATTACATCGCCGCAGCGTTTCCTTCTGCGTGCGGCAAGACCAACCTCGCGATGCTGGTACCTCCGGCCTCGATGCCGGGCTGGAAGATCTGGACGCTGGGCGATGACATCAGCTGGCTGCACCCGGGCCCGGATGGACAGCTGCGCGCCATCAATCCCGAATCCGGTTACTTCGGCGTCGTGCCCGGCACGAATCGCAAGACCAATCTCAACGCGTTCGAGATGATCCAGCACGACACGATCTTCACCAACGTCGCGGTCACTGCCGACGATCAGCCGTGGTGGGAAGGCCTGGACAGCGGCACGCCGGTCAAGGACTGGCAGGGCAAGCCGTACACTCCGGGCAGCGGCCACGCTGCGCATCCGAACTCCCGCTTCACTGTCTCCGCGAAGCAGAACCCGATCTACTCGAAGCTCGCGGACGCGCCGGAAGGCGTGCCGATCTCAGCGATCCTGTTCGGCGGCCGCCGCCGCGAAGTCGCGCCGCTGGTTTACGAAGCGCGCAGCTGGTCGCATGGGGTGCTGGTCGGCGCCGGCATGGCGTCCGAGACGACGGCCGCAGCAGTCGGTCAGATGGGCGTCGTGCGTCGCGACTCGATGGCGATGAAGCCGTTCTGCGGCTACAACTTCGGCGACTACTGGAAGCACTGGCTGTCGTTCGAAGGCCGCGCGAGCAAACTGCCGCGCATTTTCCACGTCAACTGGTTCCGCCAGGACAAGAACGGCCGCTTCATGTGGCCAGGCTACGGCGAGAACCTGCGCGTGCTGCGCTGGATTACCGACCGTTGCGAGGGCCGCGTCGAAGCGCAGGACACGCCAATCGGCTTCGTGCCGCGCAAGCAGGACCTGGATGTCACGGGTCTGAATCTCGACGCCGCTACGGTGGACACGCTGCTTTCCGTGGACGCGGTGGCGTGGCGCCACGAGCTCGAATCTATCGGCAAGTACCTGGATGAATTCCGCGAGCGCGTGCCGGCGAAATTGCGGGAAGAGCTGCGGGACGTTCAGAAGAGATTGGGCTGAGACTACTCTTCGCAGACGTATTTCACGGTCAGCGCCGAGCCCGACTCCGGCACCCGGCCGAAGCCGATCAAGCCCTCGCCTTTCAGCTGCATGCTGTCGCGGCGGACGAACGCTTCCTCACCTTCTTTCGTGGTGACGAACGTGCCGTTGGTGCTCTGGTCGATCAGCAGGAACTTGTTCCGGTTGAACTCGATGCGGGCGTGCAGCCGGGAAATCAGATTCCCTTTGACGACGATGTCGTTCTCCTCGGCGCGGCCGATCGAGATGTTCGTGCGCCCGTCGTCGACGACGATCTCCTCGCCTTGAAAGCTCACGCGCAGGCGGCGCACGCGCTGCTTCTCGCGGGACGCGGCATTGCCGAGAGCGAACGCCGGCAGCATGCTGGTGGCGTCTTCCTTCTGCCACAGCACCTCGAACAGCTCGTCCTCGCTGGTCTTGCCCTTGAGTGTGGCGACGTCGATCTGGCGGACCGCCGACTGCCATTCGGGCGCAAGCCGCTCGACCATCGCACTGGTGATCATGATCTGGCCTGCTTTCGCCTGGCTGGTCATGCGATTGGCGGTATGCACGGCGGCGCCGAAGATGTCGCGGTTCTCCAGCACGACCGGGCCGAAATGCCCGCCGATGCGGATTGCGATCGGCTGCCCTTCGACCTTCAGCTCCGAATGGATGCGGATGTCGTGCTGCATGCGGCTGCCCGCATTCAGCGCATCGTTCGCCGTGGGGAACGTCGCCATGATCTCGTCGCCGATGGTCTTGATCACCGTTCCGTGGTTCTGCTCGGTCGCGGCCCGCATGATTTCCACGCAGGTCAGGACCATGTCCCGGGCGCGCAGGTCGCCCATGACCTCGTAGATGCGCGTACTGCCCACCACATCGGCGAACAAGATGGCGAGTTCTATGTCTTTTCCCATGACCTCTGGCTGTCTCTGACCGCCGCGAGTGGGCAGGCGGTGCGTAGGCGTTGGCATTATACATACAACGCGACATAACCTTGTCGCGCCGGGACCGCCCCGGAAGTTAAGGAGTTTCCGATGGCGATTGTGGTTCGCTGTGCAAAGGTGTCGACATTGGCCTTGTGTGCAGTACTGGCGCCGGCGCTCGCCGGCGGCGCGGACTGGAGCGACCAGCAACTCGCCACAGCGGGCGCGTTGCGCGATCGGGCGCTGTCCGGCACTTCCGCATACGAGCACGTCACCTCGCTGGTTACGGAAGTCGGGCCGCGTTCCGCGGGCTCGAGCGGCGACGCCGCGGCCGTACGCTGGGCGCTCAACAAGCTCGGCAGTCTTGGCTTCTCGAACGTTCGCTCGCAGGACGTGCTGGTGCCGCGCTGGGTCCGCGGTCACGCCGAGGTCACGCTCGCCGGGCCCGTCCCGCAGCCGCTGGTCGCGGCCGCGCTCGGCGGTAGCGTCGGGACCTCCGAGGACGGCGTCGAGGCGCAGGTCCTCGAAGTCGCTTCGCTGGATGCGCTCAATGCGCTGCCGGCCGCGACGGTCGGCGGCAAGATCGTGTTCATCAATCAGCGCATGGAGCGCACTCGCGATGGCGCGGGCTACGGCGCGACGGTGAAGATTCGCACCGAGGGGCCGAGCGCCGCCGGCCATCTCGGCGCCGTCGCTGTGCTGATTCGCTCGGTAGGCACCTCGGGCGCGCGTCACGCGCACACCGGCACCACGCGTTATCGCGTCGATGCGCCACGCATCCCGGCGCTCGCATTGTCGAATCCCGATGCCGATCAGCTCGCACGCTGGCTCAAACCCGGCAAGCCGGTGCGCCTACGCGTGAAGTCGACAGCACGGGAATTGCCGGCGACGTGGTCCGCGAACGTGATCGGCGAGATTCCCGGCTCCGAACGCGCGAATGAGATCGTGCTGCTCGGCGCGCATCTCGATTCGTGGGATCTCGGACAAGGCGCGATCGACGATGGCGCTGGCGTTGCAATCGTCATGGAGGCAGCGCGGCTGATCGGCAGATTGGAGCGCAAGCCGGCGCGCACCGTGCGCGTCGTATTGTTCGCGAACGAGGAATTCGGCTTGTCCGGCGCGAACGAATACGCGCGGCTCATCGGCGACGAGGCTGCGCGCCACGTAGTGGCCATGGAAGCTGACATAGGAGCCGGCGCGGTGTGGCGAGTCCAGTCGAAAGTCGCGCCGGCGTCAGTTGCGGCGGTCGATGCTATTCGCGAGGCATTGAAGCCGCTCGCGCTGGAAGCCGGTGACAACGAAGCGCACGGCGGCTCGGACATCGGCCCACTGCGCGCGCTGGGCGTGCCGATCCTCGATCTGTCGCAGGACGCGACGAACTATTTCGACGTGCATCACACCGTGGACGACACACTCGCGCAGATCGACGGCAAGACGCTGAACCAGGTCGTCGCGGCGTACGCAGTGGCCGCGTACCTGGCGGCGAGCAAGAACGGCGACTTCGGCAGATTGAGCCCGGAGGAGAAAGAGCAGCGTTAGCGCAAGGGACTCTTGCGGTAGCCGTAGAGCGCGTAGACGACGAGCCCTGCCACGGTCCAGCAGGCGAACATGATCTTGGTGCGCGAGGACAAGGAAAAGAACAGGAAAGCGCAGCTGCCCAACGCCAGCGGCCCGAGGAGCCAGATCGCCGGCGTACGAAACGGCCGCGGCCGGTCCGGATCCCGGCGCCGCAGAATGATCACGCCGAGCGCAACGGTCATGAAAGCGAACAGCGTGCCGGTGTTGCTCACGTCGGCCAGCACTCCGACAGGCAGGACGCTCGCAAGCGCTGTCACGCCAAGGCCGGTGATCAGCGTCACGACGTACGGCGTGTTGAACCGCGGGTGCAGCCGAGTCAACGACTCGTTGAAGGGCAGCAACCGATCGCGGGCCATCGAGAAGAAGATGCGCGTCTGGCCGAAGAGCATCATCAGCACGACGGCCGGCATCGCCAGGAAAGCTGCGAGCCCGATGAACTGCGAAGCCGTTCGCCAGCCTAGCTGGCTGATAACGTGTGCCAGCGGTTCCGGACTGCAAGCGAATGCCTGCGCGTTCGTCGGCAGCTCGCACGCCGCGGCAAGCCCGGGGCTACCCGGCTCGAACGCGAGGCCGGTCGACGCATCGACCACGGGCTGCGCGCCGACTGCGCCCACCGCTCCGCCGGACACCAGCAGGTAGAACAGAGTGCAGACGAGCAAGCTGCCGATCACGCCGATCGGCATGTTGCGCTGTGGATTGCGTGTCTCTTCCGCTGCGGTCGAGACTGCATCGAAGCCGATATAGGCGAAGAAGATCGAAGCCGCAGCGCCGGCGATGCCCATGCCGGAGATCTCGCCGAGAAACCCATTCGGCGAGAACGGATGAAAATTCTCCATCTGCATCACCGGCAGACTCAGGGCGATGAACAGCACCAGCGCCACGACCTTGATGGTCGCCAGCACCGCGTTGACGGTCGCGCTTGTGCGCGTGCCGATGATGAGCAGAGCGGTCATCAACAATCCGATGACTACCGCCGGGACGTTGATCAGGCCGCCGACGAACGGACCGCGCGTGTATGCATCGGGAACATCGATGCCGAACGACCGCTCCAGCAAGCCGACGAAATAGTTCGACCAGCCCACCGACACCGCGCTCGCCGCGACGGCGTACTCGAGAATCAACCCCCAGCCCACCAGCCAGGCAACGAGCTCGCCGAGCACGACATATGAATACGTGTACGCGGAGCCCGAGACCGGCACCATCGACGCGAGCTCTGCATAACACAGCGCGGTGAACGCGCAGGTGAAAGCGGCGAGCACGAACGCCACCATCATGCCCGGCCCGGCCTTCTGCGCAGCCTCTGCCGACAGGACGAAGATGCCCGTGCCGATGACCGTGCCCACACCCAGCATGATCAGCTGGAACGCGCCGAGCGTGCGTGCCAGCGGTTTGCGCTCGGAGGCGGCGAACACGTCCGCCAGCGGCTTGATGCGCCAGTTCATCGACGTCCCGGCATCACCACTCGGGCGTCGGTCCGGCGAGCTGCATGAAATGACTACCGTCGTTCTCCGGCAGTACGTTCATCAGCCCGAGATGCCGCGTGTGCGCCAGCACCACGATCATCGCGCACATCGCCAGAGCGAGCATCGCCGCGAACTTGCGCGGCAGCCGTCGCGGTGCTTCGAGCTTCATCAGCACCGTCGCCGCCGCCCGATCTGCCGCTTCCAGCAGCCCGAGCTGGTCGAGCTCCGCAGCGACGAACTGCGGCGACACGCGCTGCAGATATTCCATCAGCACGGTTCCCGATACGGCATCGGGACTCCAGCTTGGCGGTTCTTTGACCATGTCTCGTTCCTTCATCAGTGCCGCCGCGCGCCGCCGGCTGACGCGACCTCGGCCTCGTAGAATTTCTTCGCTGCGCGATGCAGCCGCTTCTTGCCGTTCTCGACGACACGCACGGGCAGATTCAGCTCGTGGGCGATTTCCAGGTTGGACATGCCGTCATAGATCGCGAGCACGAGGATCCTCGCCAGCGTCGCGTCGATCCGAGCCACGCTCGCGATCAAGCGCTCGATTTCCTGCTCCTGCTCCACGCTCAGCGCTGTGTGCGCCTGCAGGCTCTCGTCGGCAAACCGTTCGAGGACGTCCGCAGAATCGTCCTCTGCCTGCGGCAACTGGGCCGCGATCTTCACGAGCCGCGAGGCCATCGAGCGGCAGAGCGTGCTGGCCCGCGAGCGCACGACGCCGAAGATGAAATTCTCGAACGGGCAGGCCACCGGATCCCAGAGGCGCGTGCCATCCAGAGCAAGATCGATGGCTCCGGTCACGATTTCGTAAGCGTGATGGTCGAGACTGCTTCCGCGCAGCAGTCGCGCCGCATACAGCACGAGGCGCCGAGTCAGATCCTGGAATTGCGGGCGTGTGAGGCCGGAAACGTAGATACGAACCCTCTCAGCGCTGGCGCGCTGCCTGTCGGATTCGTCTCGGATGTCGCCCATGCACTTTATTATGCTGAGCCGCAGACCCGGTTTTGCCGCGCTGGTGGCGAAATTTTTACGCCGCGGCGCGCACGATCCGCAGGGCGTCGATAAGCAACTCGGCGCGAGCATCCGGCGCCGCCGCACCTTCAGAGATGAACCTGCGCCACGAGCGCACGCGTGGCAGGCCGGCGTACAAGCCTTGCACGTGACGGACCATCGAGCGCAGACGATGCCCTTCCGTCAGTCGATCCTGCACGTACGGGACGTAGCGCTCGATGATTTCTTCGCGCGACGGCAACGACCATTGCTGATCCACGACGGCCCGATGTAACAGCGCGAGCAGGTAAGGATTCGAGTACGCCTCGCGGCCGATCATCACGCCATCGAACACGCGCAGATGTTCGAGCGCGTCTTCGAGAGTCCGTAGACCGCCATTCACCACGAACGTGAGCGCGGGAAAATCCGCACGCAGCTGTCGCACGACGTCGTACTGCAGCGGCGGGATCTCGCGATTCTCTTTCGGACTCAGGCCGTTCAGCAGCGCCTGGCGCGCATGCACGACGAATACCTGGCAGCCGCTCCGCGCGACCGAGTCGATGAAGCGCACGAGGAATTCGTAAGTGTCCGTCGCAGTGTGCGGCATCGGTTCGATACCGATGCGACACTTGACGGTCACCGGAATCTCGACCGCCCCGCGCATCGCGCCGACGCACTCCGCAACGAGCAACGGCTCGCCCATCAGACACGCGCCGAACCGGCCGCTCTGCACGCGGTCGCTCGGGCAGCCGCAATTGAGATTTATCTCGTCGTAGCCGAACTCCGCACCCACGCGCGCCGCCTTGGCGAGCTCGTCCGGATTGCTGCCGCCGAGCTGGAGCGCCACCGGATGCTCCGCGGGATGAAATTCGAGCAGACGACTCGCGTCGCCGCGCACGATGGCAGCCGCGGTGATCATCTCGGTGTACAGCAGCGCGCTCGGACTCAGCAGCCGCAGGAAATAGCGGCAATGCCGATCCGTGTAGTCCATCATGGGGGCAACGCTGACGCGGCGATCGAGTTTCAGGTCGTCTTCGGGCACGCGCGAATTATATGAGGTGCATGCCGATGCTGCTGCTCGAAGCTTTGATTCTCTGGCCGAAACGGCTCGCGGGTCATTTTGAGTGGGCCGGCCCGCTGCTCGCTCGCATAGTCGTGGGCTACCCCTTCATGCTGACCGGCTGGGCGAAGCTGCAGAACCTGCCGAGAATCACCGAGGCATTCGCTGACTGGGGAATCCCGTTCCCGCACGTCATGACGCCGTTCGTTTCCGGCGTGGAATGCTTCGGCGGACTGTTTCTGATGCTGGGACTACTGACGCGCATCAGCGGCGGCGCCCTGGCCGTCGTCATGATCGTGGCCATCGCAGCCGCCAAATGGAGCGACGTGGATTCGCTGGAGACGCTGCTGGGGTTCGAGGAAGCCACCTACTTTGCGGTGTTCACCTGGCTCGCGATCTGCGGCGCCGGCAAAGCGTCGATCGATCATCTGCTGGAACGTCGCGGTAGCTGACCGGATCCTTGCACCGACCACTGATACTTCGCGCGTAGTGCGTGTGTTAGCACGGCTGCATGGATGCGGAGCCCATTGCCATGCACACATCTCGTTCGCAGACCCAAGTCGGATTCGCCACCCTTCTGGCCATCGTTGCGGCGCTGGGATGGTCCACGCCGACCTACACCGCCGAGGCCCAGCGGCCCCGCATCGGTCTGGTGCTGGCCGGCGGCGGCGCCAAAGGCGGCGCACACGTGGGTGTCCTCAAGGTCCTCGAACAGTTGCATATCCCGGTGGACTGCATCGCCGGCACGAGCATGGGCGCCCTGGTCGGCGGCGGTTATGCATCGGGAATTCCCGCAGCCGATCTCGAGAAGTTCGTCACGCAGATCGACTGGAAACGAGTGGTCGGCAACCAGGGCCGGCGGGAGCTCGAGCCGATCGAGCAGAAGCGCAACGGCGCGACCTACAGCAATGACTTCGAGTTCGGGATCTCGCGGGACGGCGTGTCGACGCCGAGCGGCCTGGTCAACACCAGCAACATCGAAGACCTGCTGCGCGGCTACGTCGCGAGCGCGCGGCTGAAGACGGATTTCGACGAGCTGCCCATTCCGTTTCGCGCAGTGGCGACCGATATGGTGTCGGGCAAGATGCTGGTGCTGGATCAGGGCGACCTGGCGACGGCCTTGCGCGCCAGCATGGCGATTCCGGGAGCGTTCTCCCCGGTCGAGCTCGACGGCAAGGTACTCTCGGACGGCGGCCTGGTCCGCAACATTCCCATCGACGTCGCGCGCGATCTCTGTGCGGACGTCGTGATCGTCGTCAATCTGGTGGAGCCGGCAGCGGACCCGCGCAAGCTGCGCAGCGCGGCGCAGCTCCTCAACCGCACCATGGACGTGATGATCGAAGCCAACGAGACCCTGCAGCTGCAGACGTTGCGGCCCGGCGACGTTCGCATCGACGTCGAGATGGGATCGATCGGCACTGCGGACTTCGAGCGTGTGCCGGAGACCATTCCCCTGGGCGAGGCAGCGGCGCACGCGCAAGTGGACAAGCTCGTGCAGCTGGCGGTGCCGGAAGCACAATACGTCGCGTGGCGTCAGTCCGTCACGGCGTCGCAGGAAATCGCTACGCGCCTGGCTGACGTGCGTTTCGATGGCCTGCAGCACGTCAATCCCGAATATCTCGCGAAGACCGGCGAGGTACATGCCGGCGATACAATCGACACCGCAGCGATCAGCCGGGAAGCGCAGCGCATGTCGGCGCTGCAGGATTTCGATTCGGTCGGCTACCGTCTCGACGGCGACCGCGACTCGCCCACGCTGACCTGGCTGCCGCGCGAGAAGAGCTGGGGACCGAACTACCTGCGCATGGATTTCGGCATGTATGCGTCCGAGGATGGCGACCTGACTTTTGCGCTCTACGGCCGACACGCTCGCACCTGGGTCAACTCGCTTGGCGCCGAGTGGCGCAACGAAGTGCAGCTGGGCGGTAAGATGCTGTTCTCCACCAGCTTCTTCCAGCCGCTCGACGCCGAGCATCGCTTCTTCGTCGAGCCGCAGGCGATGTACTCCCGCTCGCTCGAAGATCTGTTCTTCAAAGACGAGCGCATCGCACGCTACTCCTTCAGCGACCTGGGCGGCTCGCTGGACTTCGGCGTCAACCTCGGGCGCTATGCCCAGGCGCGCGTCGGCTACGCATACACGCAGCGCAAGGTCGGCGTGGAAGTCGGCTCACCGCTGATGCCGGAGAGCGACAGAGTTGACGCGGGCATCGTGGCCTCCGCCGAATACGACACCCGCGACACTGCATTCAGCCCGACGCGAGGCATGGCCGGTGCAGTCGAGTACATGCACAGCGACGACTCGCTCGGCGGCGAAGGCTCCTGGGAGCGCGCCGAGCTTGGTCTCGGCCTCGCCGTACCGTTTCGCGGCGATGTGCTCTGGGTGACGCTGGCCGGCGGCTCCGACCTCGGCAGCGAGCTGCCGCGCGATCGTAACTTCGCGCTCGGCGGACCCGGCAGCTTCCCAGGTCTCGAAGTGGGTGAGCTGCGCGTGACCGATTACTGGAACATCGGCACGAGCTACCTCTGGAAAATGCAGGACCTCTCCACCATCCGCAACCGCGCGCTCTACCTCGGTGTGCGGGTTGCGGCCGGTGAGATCACCAATGTCCTCGGCGAGAACGGACGCTCGGACATTTATGGCGGCTCAATCTTCATGACCGGACGCACGATCGTCGGCCCGCTCACGCTCGGCATCGGCGCAACCTCGAGTAACTCCTGGAGTCTCTGGGTGAGCGTCGGCCGGCCGGTCGGCAGCGGCACGATTCTCGAACGCGGTATCTTCCGCTGAGTTAGCTCTTACCCGCCGGCTTGTATTTGAACTTCTGCCCGCCGACCGCGGCCTGGTACATCAATCCGCCCTTGGCTACGGTGAAGACAGCCATGCCCTTGTGATACTGGCCGACAGTCTTCGAGTCTTTCTTGCCGGTGCCGGCGCCCGCGCCTGCGCCAGTCGATCCTGCGCTGGCAGTTGCTGACGCGGTGATCGCAACGGCCTGCACGGTCGCATCGAATTCGAAATTGCCGCCCGTGAATTCATCGAACGCGCGCTTGTCCTCGAGGAAGATGATCTGGCTGAACGCCTGTCCGCCCGCCTGCAGGCCGACGCTGACCTGCGTCATGCTCACGTCGCCGACGTACTTACCTTTCTCGAAGACGTGTCCACTGCCGTGAGCTGCTCCGACTCCGAGGCCGCCTTTGCCGATCGTCGGAAATACGGCGTAGCCGTGGCTCTTCGCGAAAAACGCGGCGCTCTCGCCCGCCTTCTTGAACACTGCAATCGTATCGTCGTATTCGTCCGCGCCTGCCGTCATGGCGAACAGCGACAGCACCGCAGCAAGCATCAGCACCGATATCCGGGATTTCATGCTGGACCCCTTGTTATGTACGTGGTGCGCACTATGTGGAAATCGCCGCACGCTCCGCGTTAGTAGAAGGGGTAACGAGAGTCGCTACATCGATTGCGGCAGCGCGCTTACTGCGCGCGCCAGCGATGCTCGAAGCGCTCCAGCTCATCGGCCGATAGATCGGAGATGCACGACACGACCAGACCGTCCTCGACCCAGCGCCTGAGATTGAAACCCTCATCGCGCTGCGGTCGGGGCAGGTCGCCGAGCTCGGCGCGCTCGGGCCACAGGTAGACCGATACGATATGTCGGCCGGCTCGATAGACGAGCACCGCGACCGTGCGGCCGCCGATGACATCGATGCGCCCGCCTTGGAGTGGAAAGCCGTCGCCGGCAAGTTCTTTGACCGGCGGCGCGAAATCCACCTTGCCGGCGAACCACGGTCGCACGGTGTGATGATCGCTCGACTCGACGTCGATGAGATGCGACTCGAGCTGCAGCGAGCGCACGTGGCTCGCGAGCAGTTGCGCCTCGACATCCGGGGTTCGCGGCGTGAACAGCACGATCGCCAGCACGACGCTCGCAGCGAGCGCGGTCGCCCACCCTAGCAACGGAGCCCGACTGGCCGCGCGCACCAACGGGCGCGACTGATGTGTCGGCGCTGGCGCTTGTGCTTGCAGCGTCTTTTCGAGAAGGCTGCGCAGCTCCTGCGGCACCGAGTATCTCGGCGCGTCACGCAGCAACGCCCGCGAACGTTCGAGCTGTTCGCTGACGAGCTGGCACTGCGCGCAGGTCGCAACGTGCTCGACCAGCGCGGCCGCCCGACTCGCTTCTAGCTCGCCATCGAAGTCGGCCTGCACGAGCAGTGTCTGTTCGCACTCGAGGTGATCGTTCATACGGCCTCCGTCGTGCGTGCGGCTAGCACCAGGAGCTTGCGACCGCGCCACAGCCTGGACATTACGGTGCCGATCGGCGCACCGACGACGCGCGCGATTTCCTTGTAGCTCAGCTCTTCGATCTCACGCAGGATCAGGCACTCGCGCAGCTCGACCGGCAAGCCGCCGAGCAGATCGTGCAGCAAGCGTTGATCTTCCTGGCGCATCAGTACTGTCTCCGGCCCATCGTGAGCGACCTCCACCGCAACTGAGGCCGAATTCGCATCGCCCACTGTCTCCTCGCCGCCGCGCTTCAGACGCGTCATCGCGACGTTGCGCACGATCTGCAACAGCCAGGCGCGTGCGTTCTCGCCGCGAAACCCGTGGTAGTACCGCAGGGCGCGCAGCATCGCGTCCTGGACGACGTCGTCGGCCAGTGCCCGGTCGCGGACCAGCCACCGGGCCAGGTTATAGGCCGATTCCAGGTGGGCCGCGGCCAGCTCGCGGAAGTCGGGCAGGAGGGAGGAATCCATCGGCATCGAGTGTAGACCGCGCCGCCCGCGAATTTATTCCCTGACCCTGCAGCGGCGAATAATTCGCCGCCGGTCCCGGTCTCCGCCTCATCAACGACGAGGAGACCTGTGATGAGCGAGACAGATGATCGGAACGATGGCACCTTGAATCGCCGCAGCCTGCTGAAGTGCGCGGCCTGGGCTGGCGCCGGCGTGGTCTGGGTGATGCAAGGCGGCGTGCTCAAGGCCGTCGACCTGATCGGCAAGGCCGAGGCCGCCGTGCCGAAGGACGCACTGAGCTTCGTGCAGATCAGCGACAGCCACATCGGCTTCAGCAAGGAACCGAACCCAATGCCGCAGGACACGCTGCAGTCGGCCATCGAGCAGATCCGCGCCATGCCGGTCAACCCGGCGTTCGTGGTTCACACCGGCGACGTCTCGCATCTTTCCAAGGCGCAGGAGTTCGACGATGCCGCCCGCATCATCGACGGCGTCGGCCGGCCGGTACACTACGTGCCCGGTGAGCACGACGTGATCGGCGACGACGGCGCGGGGTTCTTCGCGAAGTTCAACGGTAGCGCCGAGCGCAAGTGGCACAGCTTCGATTACAACGGCACGCACTTCGTCGCGCTGGCGAACGTACTCAATCTGCAGGCCGGCGGCCTCGGGCGGCTCGGCAACGAGCAACTGGAATGGCTGGAGAGCGATCTCAAAGGCCGGACGGCCAGCACGCCGATCGTGGTCCTGGCGCATATGCCGCTCTGGGCGCTGTATCCGCAATGGGGCTGGGGGACCGACGATGCCGCGCAAGCGCTCGCTTATCTCAAGCGCTTCGGCTCGGTGACGGTGCTCAACGGCCACATTCACCAGGTGATGCAGAAGGTCGAGGGCAACGTGCAGTTCCACACGGCGCGCTCGACTGCTTTCCCGCAACCCGCGCCGGGCACCCCCGGGGCGGCTCCCGGTCCGATGAAGGTGCCGGCAGAAGTCCTGCGCTCGATGCTCGGCGTGAGCACGGTCGGAGTTCGTCCGCACATGAAGGGGCTGGCGATTTCGGATGCGGTGCTCAGCTCGGGAGCGGCTACCGCCATGCCGACGGCGGCAGCCGCGCCGGCTGCGGCAGCGGGCGCGGCCAATGCCGCGCGGACGATCTCCATCAGCAACTTCACCTTTGCGCCGACTGCAATGACGGTGCGTGCCGGGCAGGAGCTGACGTGGATGAACGAGGACGACGCGCCTCACACGGTCGTCGGGTCGGATCCGGGCTCACCGCTCAAGTCACCGGCACTAGACACCGGCGACCGATACTCCGTGACGATCACGCGGCCGGGCACCTATCGATACTTCTGCTCGCTCCATCCGCATATGACCGGCAGCATCAACGTCACGTGAGAGCACGCCGACCGGCGCGACGTCACGGCTCCATGTCGGGCGACTCGGTGATCCTGCCGGTGCCCGACTACCTGGCGAGTGCCGCCGCCTTCTTCGTCAGCGGATGATCTGCGCCTACGGTCGGAGCGAGCTGCGTGATCGCTTCGACGGACAACTCGCGCGCGCGGTCGGGGTGTCCGCGAGCCTGCTCAACATCGACCTGCGTGAGCAGAGTAAGTCCGACCCAGTACGAGGGCTGCCCGGCAACCGCAACCTTGCGCGCGATAGCGCTGGCCTTGGCTGCAAACTCATCCGCCTGTTCGAGCTCGCTCGATAGCAAGGCAGCGTGAGCGAGCCCCACGAGCGCGGCGATCTGATCGGGCATGCGCCGGTTGGCGCGCTCGAGCTGCGAGAGCATCTGCTGCAGTCCAGCCTTGCCGTCGTCGAGCGAACCCTCGGCGAGGTCCAGCAGGCCGCTCTCGAGCAGGTAGCTCATGCGCATCGTATGTTCGGGCGGCAGGGTCGCCTCGATGAATTGCTCGGCACGTGCGCGCGCCGCGCGAGCCTCGACCAATGCGCCCTTCTCGCGGCTGACGGAGATCAGCCCGATGAGCGCACCGGCTTCCATCTCCGCATCGTCCTCGCCGCTCGACGTGCGCAAAGCACTTGAGAAGTAGAACTGTGCGTCATCGAGCCGGTTGAGAAATACCAGCCGCCGGCCATAGGTCACGCTCACCCATTGATCCGGCGTGCCGTCGCCCCACAACGCATGGCCGATCCCCAGGCCGGACTCGAACAGCTGCGCCGCGCCGAGCATGTCGCCCATGTCGGAGCGCACGATGGCCCAGCTGTTGTAGAGAAGCAGTGCGTTGGCCGTGCGCTCCCGTCCGAGTTCCTTGAGCAGAGCCAGTGTGCCGCGGTGAAAATTGTCAGCGACCTGGTACTGACCCGCGGCGCGCAGCGAAGTCCCGAGCTGTACCCGCGGCGAAATCCAGTGCACCCGCGCGCGCGGAAACACCTTCTGCGCGTGCGCGAGCGACGCTTGCGCCGCCGCGATCGCGCCAGGCACGTCCTGCCGGGTCAAGTCGAGATCCGATTTCTGTTCGAGGCATTCGATGAGCGCCGGCGAATTCGGCACCTGCCGTTGCAGCTCGGCGATTGCGCTGTCGAGCAGCTCGACGGCCTGTCGCAAACGCCCGGCGTAGTGGTGCATGCGACCGAGCTCGCAAGCAGACTGCCAGCGCAGCTCGGCGTGATTGCCTGCGACAGCGCGAGCGTGTGCCTTCTCGAACAGGTCCAGCGCCCGGCGATACTGACCGACGCGCGCATACAGCATGCCGAGGTTGAGGACCTGCTCGATCGCCACCGGACTGTCGATCGAGCCATAGCTTTCGAGGGCCTGCTCCGCGCGGGCCAGCAGCTCCCGCGTCGTGAACGGACGACCGGTGGTACCGGCATCGGTGAGCACGAACTCCGCGAAGTCGCGCGAGAACTCGGCACGCGACGCCTGATCCTCCGCGAGCCGTCGCTGTTCTTTCGCCTGAACCATCTGCCAGAACGAGAACGCGCCCGCGACGATCAGTGCAAGCACCATGACGGTCGCACTGAGCACTGCTGTGCGATTCCTTTGCACGAACTTCGCAATGACGTAGCGGAACGAGCGCGGCCGCGCCGACACAGGCTCGTGCGCCAGGTGACGCCGCAAATCCTGCGCGAAGGCCTCGGCAGTGCGGTAGCGCTCATCAGGATTCCTGCGCAGCGCCATCGCCACGATGTTGTCGAGATCGCCACGGAGGCTCCGCTGCCACTGCGTCTGCTCAGCGACATCCGACAGATGCGGCGCATCCGTTTCAAGCGTCAGCCGGATCACCTCAGCAGAGGTCTGCGGCTCGTCGCGAGCACGCCAGGGGCGTCGACCGGCGAGCAGCTCGAACAGCACAATGCCGAGCGCAAAGACATCGGCCGCCGTAGTGATCGGCTGGCCGAGCAATTGCTCGGGCGAGGCGTACCCCGGCGTGAGCCCCGGGCCCATGTGGCGCGTCAGCGGCGTCAGATCGTCACCGCCGGTCGACAACAACGCAGCGATGCCGAAGTCGAGCAGCTTCACTTCACCCTGCTCGGTCACGAGGATGTTCGAAGGCTTGAGGTCGCGGTGCACGACCAGGTTGCTGTGGGCATGCGCGACGGCAGCGAGCACGTCGAGGAACAGCCGGATGCGCTCCTCGATGCCAAGAGCATGCTCATTGCAATATTCATCGATGCGCTGCCCGCGCACGTATTCCAGAACGAGATAGGGCTGACGACCTGCCTCGACACCGGCATCCAGCAGTCGTGCGATGTTCGGATGCTGCAGGCGGGCGAGCACGCGTCCCTCGCGCCCGAAGCGCTGCTCGGAAGGATGCCCGACAAGCGCGGCATTCAGGAGTTTGACCGCCACCTGCCCTTCGAACCGGCCGTCGCTGCGATGTGCGAGCCAGACGGTTCCCATGCCGCCGAAGCCGAGCGGCTTTTCCAACGTGTATGCACCGATCGCGTGCCCTTCGAGGCCGGTCGGCAGCCGCGCATGAATTGGTGCTTCGAGGAATTTGTTGTCCGCAACCTCGGCGACGCCGAGCAGGCAGGACCGGACGTGCGCGGCCAGCTCAGGGGCGCGACTCTCCAGATTCTTGAGCCATGACTCGCGCGCACTGCCCGGCAGATCCAGCGCCTCGTCGAGCAAGGGGCTGATCTCGCTCCACCGTTCTTCCAGCGCCGTCATGGCGCATATTGTGCCACTCCATTGCCGAACGACCAGTTCTCCTTGCGCGTCTCGACCAGCGTGATGAAGACGTCCTCCCGGCGAATGCCCAGGCGCTCGTGCAGGCCGGCAGCGATGGCCTTATAGAGCGCGCGCTTCATCTCGACCGTGCGCCCTTCGTTCAGCGTGATCTCGATGATCAGCCAACCGGGCCCGCGCTCGATGCCGAGGTAGCTCGGATCGATGCTGCAGGCGCCGGGCGCATACTGATGGAACAGCTGAAAGCGGTCGTCCGGCGGCACGTTGATCGTGACCCGCATCGCTTCGTAGATGATGTCGCCGATTGCGCGGCGCTGCTCCGGCCAGCTTCCCTGGGCAAGATGGATGTGAACGAGTGGCATGGCGTCCTCACAATGCAGCGCCGGCAAGATGCTCGAACTCGGCGATGCCGACGACATCCGGCAGGCGGACGATGCGTCCACGCTGTGCCCACTGCCCTTCCGCTACTTCGACGATCACCGCTGACGTGACCACGGTCCGCCCTTGCGGTGCGCACTTTTCTGCAGCGGCTTGAATCCCTGCCGCGAACTCTGCCTTGCGCCTGCCGTCGAGCACGCCCGCAGTGACGTACAGCGTCATGAACACGCCGCAAAGCGAACGATCGGCCGCGACGCCGGCCGAATAGAAGCGACCGGCCGGTAACTCGTGCAGGGAGACCAGTGCGCGCGAGCGTGGGCCCGGACGATCAGGTAAGGACTCGGCGCGCGCCGCGACCTCGGTGAGCGAAGCTGCGAGACGATCCTGCGCCTGGGCGTCGTAAGCACCTGGCGTAAGCGTGACGAACATGAATGGCATGGCTGGCGACCTCGGGACTTTGGCAGTGCCATTACGCCATCCAGCGTGCATTTCCACCATTGTCACGACTGCCATGATTCGTGCCGATATTGCCATCGGCCATCTCCTGCACGATCAGTGCTACCCTCGCCAGCATGAAAGTAGACATCATCGCGCTCGACGATTGCGGCCCGGCCGCACTCGGCATCACGCTCGACGTTCTGGAAACCGTCAATCGCCTCGCGCAGCGCCCGGTATTCGAGTGGCGCGTGCTGTGCATCCAGGGATCTGCGAGCCGCGCACGCTACGGAGTACGGGCAGCCGCACAGCAGCTGTCTCGTGCCCGCCCGCGCGATCTCGTCATCGTGCTGGGCGCGGGCGCGGCAACAGCGGAAGGATTGCGCGAACGCCTGGCGAACGATGATGTCCTTGAGGCGGGTAAGTGGATTGGCAGTGCCTGGAGCAGCGGGTCGGTCGTGGCGGCTTCGTGCACTGGAGTTTTCCTGCTGGGTGCGGCAGGTCTGCTCGACGGTAGACGTTGCACCACGACGTGGTGGCTGGTGCCGACGCTGGCAGCGCTTCATCCAACGTGCAACGCGGAGGCGGATGCAATGATCACTGAAGATCGTCGCGTATGGACCGCCGGCGCGTCGTTCGCGCACATCGATCTGATGCTCAGCCTGACTGCTCGCTTCGCCGGACCGCAGCTCGCGCAGCAGACAGCGCGTTATCTCGTCGTCGACCAGCGCGCGTCGCAGGCGCGCTATGTCATTCCTGCGTTTCTTGCCGCTCAGGATTCACTGGCGTCGAAAGTCGAGGGCTACGTCCGGCGTCGGCTCGCACGCCCGATCGATCTCGAAGCCATGGCGAGCTCGATGGGAACCAGCGGCCGCACGCTGAATCGGCGCATCCGGCGCGCTACCAGCCTCTCGCCGATGCGCCTGGTGCAGAAGATCCGCGTCGATGCCGCCTTGCATCTGCTCGACACGACGCGGCTGACGCTGCCGCAGATCGCCGAGCGCGTGGGCTTCGCGGATTCATCCGCGCTGTATCGGCTGCTTGTGCGCCATACGGGCAAGAGCCCGACGGAATTGCGAACGCGCTGAGCGACGTCGGCACCGTACACATATATATGGTGTCCGGTCAGGCGGAGTGGACCAGCTTGAGACGCGGGTGCGTCCGCGTAATCCGACTCAGCGATTCGACCGACTGCGGCACGGCGATGAAGATGCCCTGCGCGTACTCGACGCCGATGTCGGCGAGACAGGCGAGCACCTCGGCAGTCTCGACGCGCTCGGCGACGGTCTTGATGCCCATCGCGCGCCCGATCTGCGTGATGGCCTCGACCATGCTGCGGTCGACGTGATCGGTGGTGACGTTCTGAATGAACTGGCCGTCGATCTTCAGGTAATCGACCGGCAGGTTCTTCAGGTACATGAACGAGGACAGGCCGCTGCCGAAATCGTCCAGCGAGAACTGACAGCCGCGCGAGCGGAACTCGCGCATGAAGTGCACGACGTTCGGCAGGTTGGAGATTGCAGCCGTCTCGGTGATCTCGAAGCACACCGCGCCCGGGCTGAGATCGTAGGTCTGCAGCTCGTTGATCAGGAACTCGAGGAAGCGATCGTCGTTCAACGAAGTGCCTGACAGGTTGATCGACAGCGTGTAGCCATGGCGGGCATCGCCATCGGTGCGATAGTGCGCGAGCGTGCCCAGCGCCTGACTCACGACCCAGCGATCGATCATCGGCATGACGTTGTAGCGTTCGGCGGCCGGAATGAACTCGGCCGGCAGCACCAGCTCGCCGTTCTCGCCGCGCATGCGCACGAGCAGCTCGTAGTGACCGCGCGGATCGCGGTTGTTGCCGATTGCCACGATCGGCTGGTAGTACAACTCCAGGCGGTTTTCTTCGCAGGCGCGCGTCAGGCGCGAGACCCACTGCATTTCGCGGTGGCGCTCGGGTGCCGCGCCGTACTGATACATGTGTACGCGGTTGCGGCCCGAGTCTTTCGCGGCGTAGCACGCGACGTCGGAGGCGCTGAGGACGCTGCCGATGCTTTCGCTGCTGCTGTTGATCTCGACGATGCCGATGCTGACACCGACGTTCATCGCGCCGTCCTGCCATTCGAAGCGGTATTCGCGGATCGCCTGCCGCAAGCTGTCCGCAATCTTCGCGGCGCGCTCGGCGGTGCAGTCCTGCAGCAGAATGCCGAACTCGTCGCCGCCGAGACGCGCGATCGTGTCGCTGGTGCGAATGCGGGTCTGCAGAATGCCCGTGATCTGCTTCAGCAGGCGGTCGCCGGCCTGGTGACCGCAGGTGTCGTTGACGAGCTTGAACTGGTCGAGGTCGAGGTACAGCAGCACGTGCGTCGTGCCCTCGTCCGAGCGCGCGGTGAGCAGCGCTTCGTTCAGGCGATTCTCGAACTCGCGACGATTGATCAGGCCGGTCAGTGCGTCATGGCTCGCTTGATACGCGAGCGCGCGGCGCAGCCGCCGCTCGCGGCTCACGTCATGGAACACCATGACGGCACCGATGATGCGTCCGAGACGATCGCGGATCGGCGCCGCGGAATCCTGAATCGCGATCTCCTGACCGCGACGGTTGACCAGCACCGTCTGGTCGGTCACCGCAATGACGTTGCCTTCGCGCAGTGCGCGCGACACCGGATCTTCCAGCGGCTCGCGCGTCACTTCGTTGAGGATGTTGAACACTTCGCGCAGCGAGCGGCCCTGCGCCTCGATCGAATCCCAGCCGGTCAGATCTTCGGCTACCGGGTTGAGATACTCGATGCGGCCGGCCGCGTCGGTCGTGATCACGGCGTCGCCGATCGATTGCAGCGTGACCTGCGCTTTTTCCTTCTCCTCGAAGACCGCAGTCTCGGCGCGCTTGCGCTCGCTGATGTCGGAGATCGTGCCTTCGTAGCCGATCAGCTTGCCGTGCTCGTCTTTCACGGCGCGCGCGCTTTCGATCACCGTCAGCGTCGCGCCGTCCACGCGCTGCAGTTGGAACTCGGCGTTGCGGATCTCGCCATCGCGCTCGAGCGCCTCGATGATCGCGATGCGCTCCAGCGGATTGTGATAGATCGTCTCAGGCGCCTGCGCGAGCAGCTCGGCAGGGGAATTGAAACCGACCATGCGCGCCAGCGCCGGATTGACCGACAGGAAGCGCCCATCGCGCGTCGAGCTGTAGACGCCTTCCATCACGTTGTCGAACAGGCGGCGATAGCGCGCTTCGCTGGCACGCAACGCACCTTCCGACGTGCGCCGCTCGATCGCGATGCCGGCAAGCTGCGTCATGCGCGCCATCAGCTCGAAGTCTCTACGTAGTGGACTGCGCGGAGCTCTGAAGTAAAGCGCGACCGTGCCGAGGATGCGGCCATCGGACGCGTGAATCAGCGTCGACCAGCAACTGCGCAACCCCGCCGCGAGCACGACGTCGCGCATGTTCTCCCACAACGCGTCGCGGGCGATGTCAGCGACGATGACCTGCCGCTGCAGATACACGGCCGCCGCACACGAACCGTTGCGGACGGCTACCGGAATCGTCTCCGACGCGCGCGCGTAGTCGACTGGCAAACGCGGGCCGGCACAGAGATTCAATCGCGTGCCCGTTTCATCCAGCAACCGCAGCGCACACACCGTGTCGGGCGCAACGCGCTCCGTGACGTCGGTGATCGCTTCGAGCGTGATGCGCAGATCGACGTTCGCCGCAAGACGTTCGAACACGCGGCGCTCGCCGGCAGCGAGCAGCTCAGCGCGCTTGCGCTCGGTGATATCCGTGATGCTGCCGCGAATCAGCCGATGCTCACCCGACTGCAGACGCACCCAGCGCACTTCGCAGGGAATGTCGTTGCCGAGCGCATCGCGGAAGACCCATTCGAGCACCGGCGTCTCGCCGGCGAGCGTCAGCTCGAACTGCGCGCGCTTTGCGTCAGCGGATTGCGAGCCGTCGGGTTGCTGCGGCGGACTGAGCACGTCGGGGCTGCTCGACAACAGCACCGCGCGGTCCATCTTGAAGAAGCGCACCGCGTTCTCGTTGACGTCGACGAGCTGATTACGATCGAGGTCGACCACCACGATGATCTCGGGTGCGTGCTCGACCAGCGTGCGATAGCGAGCCTCGCTGTCGCGCAGTGCCGCGTCGGCAGCTTTGCGATCCGTGGTATCGCGCAAGCAGACGACGTACAGCGTGCGGCGATTCAGCTGCGTCTTGCTGACCGCGAGCTCGGCGGGAAAGTAGGTGCCGTTGGAATGCAGACCGAGCGTCTCGTGCGCAGCGAGATCGACCTGCGTGTCGTCGAGTCGCGCGGCCAGCTCTTCGAGCTGTGCAGGCAGCGTTTGCTTATCGGCGAGTTGCGGGAGCAGGAAGCTCAGCGAGCGTCCGGTGATCTCTGCCTCCGCGTGACCGAACACGCGCTGGCCCGTGGCGTTGAGCGAGACGATGTGGCCGGCTTCGTCGACGGTGACGATGACGTCTTTGACGTGATCGAGCACAGCCTGCAGCTGGCTTGCGGTGCTCTCGCGCAACTCGCGCGTCAGCGTCGTGGCCTCATCGGACATGAGCTGCATCGAGCGCACGATCCCGCGGCGCTCGTCGTCGGCGCGCACATAGGTGCTCTCTACGGCAGTGAGCAGCTTGGCGACGTCGATCTCGCCATTCGCCCCCAGCGCGTCCTTGACCTGCTTGTCGAGCAGTCGATGCATCTCGTCCTAGGTCCGGGCAAATAGCCCGCATGACAGCACAGGCTGTCCCTCATCCTAGGGCGACGGGTGCGCCGCAAAGTGTGAGCCACCTCGCGGTTTTATGTGAAAGCTGAATGACGGTTTCTGAAATAGAAACCGGGGGTTATGTAGAACCTATTCGGCCGTCTCTTCCTCGCGTCCAGCCCGCTTGCGCTCGTGCTCCTTCAGAGCGCGTTTGCGCAGCCGGATCTGCGTCGGGGTGACCTCGACCAGCTCGTCGTCGGCGATGAACTCCATCGCCTGCTCCAGCGTGTATTTGATCGGCGGGACCAGGACGATGTTCTCGTCGCGGCCTGCAGCGCGGATGTTGGTGAGCTTCTTGCCCTTCAGCGGATTGACGACCAGGTCGTTGTCGCGGCTGTGGATGCCGACGATCTGCCCTTCGTAAACCTCGTCGCCGTGCGACGCCATCAGACGGCCGCGCTCCTGCAGGTTGAACAGCGAATACGCCAGCACCTTGCCTTGCGCGTTCGAGATCAGCACGCCGTTGGTGCGCTGGCCGATCTCCCGGTCCAGCAACGGGCCGAAGTGATCGAAGATGTGGTGCATGATGCCGGTGCCCGACGTGAGCGTGCGGAACTCGGTCTGAAAACCAATCAGGCCGCGCGAAGGGATCACGTAGTCGAGGCGCACGCGTCCCTTGCCGTCGGGATACATGCCGGTGAGCTGGCCGCCGCGCTCGCCGAGCTCCTGCATGATCGCTCCCTGCGTGCTCTCGTCCAGGTCGACGGCGAGCGTCTCGTACGGCTCGCACGGCTGGCCTTCGATCTCCTTGATGACGACTTTCGGCCGCGAGACCGCGAGCTCGTAGCCTTCGCGCCGCATGTTCTCGAGCAACACGCCGAGGTGCAGCTCGCCGCGGCCGAAGACGCGGAACTTGTCGGGATCGTCGGTTTCCTCGACGCGCAGCGCGACATTGGTCAGCGCCTCGCGCAGCAGCCGCTCGCGAATCTGGCGGCTGGTGACGTACTTGCCGTCGCGGCCGCAGAACGGCGAGTTGTTCACCTCGAACGTCATGCTGATCGTCGGCTCGTCCACCACCAGGTGCGGCAGCCCCTCCGGCACTGCGGGATCGCAAATCGTCTCGGAAATTTCGGGATATTCGATACCCGCGAACGCGACGATGTCGCCGGCGCTCGCCTCTTCCGCCTCGACGCGATGCAGGCCGAGAAAGCCCATCACCTGCATGATGCGTTCGTTGCGCACCTTGCCTTCCCGATCCACCACGACGACCGGGCTGTTGCGACGGATCTTGCCGCGCTTGATGCGCCCGATGCCGATCGCCCCGACGTAGCTCGAGTAGTCGAGCAAGCTCACCTGCAACTGCAGCGGGCCGTTCTCATCAACGTCCGG
>Ga0068864_100001008_pt1 | contig 23522 bp, 20 predicted proteins | sample KBSSwiS72_FD_66586 | JGI IMG/M metagenome (GOLD analysis project Ga0068864, IMG submission 66586) | Switchgrass rhizosphere microbial communities from Kellogg Biological Station, Michigan, USA - KBS Switchgrass S7-2 | ecosystem: Host-associated > Plants > Roots > Rhizosphere > Soil ... | reverse complement strand
CGGGAAGCGAAACGAACCGAACGCGCGCCGCCGAACGATCAGCGCGATCGAAGCGCTCCTCGACCCCTCGCCGCAGGTCGAGATTGTCGATCCGGGCAATCACGTTCAGCGGGTCGCCCGCGGGCCGGCCCAGTGCCGCCTGCGCCATCACCCGCGCGACGAGCGCGGTGTTGCCGCTATCGTCGGGCGCGACCAGCACCGCGCCACGCGCCTTGTCGAGACCGAGCTTCTCGACCGAGAGCGTTTCGCCCTTGGCCTCGATATTGCCTGCGCCCAGATCGAGCGCATCGGCCACCCAATCGGCGCGGCGGTCGGTCGACCATAGCAGCACCCGACGTCCTTCATTCAGTTCGCTGGCGGCGAGCTGACGGGCAAGGCCCGCATCGCCGGCGACGACGAGATGCTCGCCCCGGTGGCGCATCAGCGCGATCCGCAACGGGTTGCGAATTTGCGCCCAGGCAAGCGCCATCGACGACCAGAAGGTCAGGAGCGGCAATGCCCAGCGCGCGATGTCGAGGCTCAGCGGCAGATCCCGCCCCTCAAGCTCATCGGGGAAGTTCCCCACGATCAGACGCACCGCCAGCCAGGCCTCGCTGACCAGGCCGGGATGCTGCCCCAATCGTGCATAGGCGACCGAGAAACCCCACATGCCGAGCAGGAACGCCGCGAGCACCGCCGCCACCCGCGCCACCGGCGCGACTTCGGGCACGCGGATCGCCCGTCGGGGTCGTTTTGGTCTGCCCATGCCGGTCAACGGCGCTGTCATTCCTTGCTGCGGATGCGCATCACCATGGCCGAGACGGATCCCTTCGGCGCGCTCGCCAGCTTGGCACGCAGGCCAGTCAGGAACTGCCGCTCGGTGGCATAGTCCTCAAGCTCGGGGCCGAATAGCGGCTGGGCCGACGCGATCGCGATCACGCTTTCATTGCCATATGGCGGGCCGACCTGAAAACGGACCTCCTTCGTGCCGCCCGCCCCGATATTGACGATCCGCCGCCGATCGGGTCCGGGCGCCGGCGCGCCCCGGTACAGTTCGACCGCGCTGCCATCGGCCTGGAGATAGACCACGCTCAAATAGGGGCGGACCGGCATGATTTCCGCGACGATCCCGAACTTGTCGCCAGCGTGGAGCTGGATCGGCTCGCCCGCGATACGCTGGCCGGTGTCGCTTTGCATCGACAACGCCATCTGGCCCACGCCCGTAGCGAGCGCGCCGGCGAGCGTCAGCTGCGCCTCGCACTGCGGCCAGGCATTGACGCTGACCTTCCAATCCACCCTGGGATCCAGCGCCAGGGCGGCATATTTGAGTTCGGTGACCGAATCCTGGCCGCCGCCAAAGCCCGACACGGTCAGACGGCCGCCAGGCCTGCTCACCGTGATGGCGCCACAGGGCAGCTTTGCCGCCAGTGCGTCGAACCGCTGCTGTGCCGTGGCGACGGACGCGGCCGGGGCCGGGCCGCTCGGCGCCTCCATCGCATAGGCCTCCGCAACGAGAAGCTTGAACGTATCATAGCCGATCCAGGCATAGCCATGATCGCCCCAATTCTGGCCCCAGCTGTTGATGACGCGAAAAGCCTGCTTGTCCTCGTCATAGCCGACCAGCGCCATCGCGTGAAAATTGGCCGTTTCGGGCCTGGCATGAGCATAGACGGCATCGCCGCGCAGCGCGAACCAGTCCTTCGCGATCGGCATCGCAAACACCACCGGCTCCTGGCGGGCGAGCGCCCCCTTGATATCGTCAAGGACGACCGGCGTCTGCCAGTCGCCGGGAATCTCCCGGTCGATCGCGCGCCAGCTCGCCAGCTTGAAGGCGCTTGCCTTTTCCTGCAGTGAGCGCGGCGCCGGCATCGGACAGTTGCGCATGTCGTCCGGAAAATCGGCAAGGCTGACGACACCCTCGGTCTGCAACAAATTCAGCGCATCGACGATCCGGATCGTGCTGCTACAGGCCGAGCCGGGGGGCCGCAGCCGATTATAGACATAGGCCGGGCTCAATTGTTCCGCGGGAACGACCGGCTGATGGCCGAGATTCTTGCCGTTGAGAAAGCTGCGCGCCGCATAGGTGGTGGCCCATGCAACGCAATTGGGTTGCCCGCCCTGATTGCCGGGCAGGGGAAAGATCGCGCTCAGATCCACCTTCTTGGGCAGCCAGGCGCGAAATTTCCCCAGTTTGGGCAGCCGGTTATAGTCGTCGTGGCTGATCGGCTCGGCGCCGGTCATGAAGACCGGCACCTCATCGGTATCAGCGGAAAGCGCGGCCGCGCCCAGCATGCCCCCGGTCAGGGACAGGACGATAGCAAGACCAATTCGCCGCATGGCGCGCCCCCGCTTGATTTTTGCCTAGAAACGATAGCCGAGGGTCAACGTGACCGCGTCATATCCCGACTTGGTGTCGAATTCGTGCCTGGCGTGCGTATAGAGCAGGCCGACGCGCATTTGCTCGAAACCATTCTTCTGCTCCGCCTCTCGCGTGCGGACGCCGAAATTGACACCCAATTCATGAAACTGGCGATAGGGCAGGAATTGCGCGCCGCCGGTATAGGTGAAGACGTAGGAGGCGCGGATCGAGGTCTGCCGACCCATGAAGCGCGATTTCAAGGGGAACTGATAGGCGAGGCCGTTGCGCAGCACATAGTTGCTGGTGACCGAGAAGAATGGCTGCCGCGCCAGAAACGTGTCGATCGTCCGCGTATAGGAGGCCATGTTGCCGATCGTCAGATCGCCGCGCCCGACCTTGGCGATCTTGAAGCGGCTGGTAACCGACGCTGTCAGCAATTCGCCGTCGCCGTCAAAGAATTGCCCGGCCTGCAGATTGCTGTAGGCAATGCGCGGTGTAATCAACCAGTTGGGCTTGACCGGCAGTTCCACGCCGGCACTGAGTGTCCCGTAAACGGCCGTCCCCCCGGTAAAGGTGAACCCTGACGCGACGAACTTGTCGGCGTGCACCACCGCCAGCGGGAGATCGATCAGAAGCCGGGCGCGCGTGCCTTCGCCAAGACGGCGCTGATGCTGATACCGCCCTTCGAAGCGCTGGCCCTTTTGAAAGCCGGCGCCGAAATAGGTGAAGGCGCCGCCGATCGTGTCGGCATCCCGGGACTCGGGCGTGGCATCCGCATCGGCGCGATCGTCGTCAATCGTCGAAAGGTCCAGCGCGATCGTCGTCGCCTGGAACTGCATGCTGTTGGGACTGCCATAGCGAGGCGCAACCGCCTGATGGCCCTGGATCTGCGCCTGTGCGGCGACAGGCATCAGCATCGCGGCCGCACCCAGCAGCCGCAGCCCGGTCATTTGAAAGCGTGTCATATACTCCCCCTTCGCTAGTTACCCCGCGCACTGATTTTTGCGCGGGCATTGTATCGTACAAAACCCCGATCTGCCCCACTATTGCACGACCTCATCCGGATTCAGGTCGCGCGCGACACGCAAGCCCAGGTCGTCGCGTTTCTTGCCCCCGGCGATAGCGAAGCGATTTGCAGCGCGCAATTCCGCCGGGGTGCTTTCGAACGAGCCGCCGCGCGCCACCCGGCTCCTGCACCCCGTATCCAGACAGCCCGCCGACCATTCCCAGACATTGCCCTGCATCTGGTAGAACCCGAAGCCATTAGGCGGATAAGCGTTCACCGCCTCGGGATAACCGCGATACGGCGCGGTCGGCGACTTTCGGTAGCTCGCCGTCTGGTCATAATTGGCCTCGCTCGGGGTGATCTCGTCCCCCCAGGGAAAGGCCGTGGTGGTTCCGGCGCGGGCGGCATATTCCCACTCCTGCTCGGTCGGCAAGCGATAGGGCAGCCCGGATTGGACCGACAGCCAGGCAACAAATGCCTGGGCGTCTTCAAAGGCAATGCCGGTGGCGGGAATCAAGGGATTGGGATTTTCCTTCGACCAGTCAGAGATCGCCCGACACGCCTTGTCGCGCACGCACGCCATCCATTCCGCGACCGTAACCTCATAGACGCCGAGCGCGAACGGCTTGGCGAGCACGACCTCGGCCTGGATCGGTTCGTCCCGGGCGCGTCCGGGCTCCGACGTCGGGGATCCGATCGTCGCGGTGCCGGCCGGCACGACGCGCATATAAGGGCAGTTGGCGCAGTCGTAAAAACGATCCTGATTGTTGGCATCGCACGTCACGAAACACGGCGGCGCGCCCTGCAGGCCATAGTCGAAGGTCGGCTTCTGGAAATTCTTGCCGGCCTTCAGCGCGACGCGATCGGACGTGCGCTTCAGCGCATCGGCGATATTCTGCTGCGGCCGGCGGATTTCCTCGGCCAGCACTTTCGAGAAAGTGCCATCGTCGAAGGCGACCTGGTCAGCACTGGTCGAAAAGGCGACGAGATAACCCTGATCCGGCCGCACCGGCGAATCCGACTGGCGGACAATGCGCTTCAATCCCTTGCTGCCGCTCACATCGCCGATCCCGCCCATGGAACCCGGTTCGGCCCCCGCCTGCGCAGCCGCCAGTGCCGGCGGCGCGTCGAGCACGTTGCGGCACATATCGAGTACGATCAGGATATTCTTCGCCCCCGATCCGAGCAGCGCCTTGGTCAGTTGGGCGCGCGTCATTTTCTGCGCCTCGACCGATACGTCGCGCGTGGCGTCGATCGGCATCAGCATGACGTCGCCGAAACTGCCCAGCGCCGCGCCATGGCCCGAAAAATAGAGCACGCCGAAAGCCTCCGGCCCCGCCGCCCTGAGCGCCTCACGAAATTGGGTGATCGCCGCGAGCATCTGGGTCAGCGTCAGGTCGCGGCGATTCTGCACCTTGCCGCTTCCCGACGCATCGACGAATCCGGTCGCGTTCAACGCATCCGAGATCTTGTCGCCATCGGCATAGGTTGATCCGAGCCGATCGAAATTCTGATAGGCGCCATTGACCATCACCAGCGCCAAGCGCGGCCCTTTCGGGGCCGCGGCAACGGGGGCGGCCAGGGCGAGGCAGAACAGGACGACCAGACTGCCGAGCCACTGCCGCCATCTCGTCGCTCGCCCGATCATTGCGCAGCTCGCGGCGCGAATTCGATCTGCGTGACCTTCTGGTCGAGCCCATCGAGATGCAACACCACATCATACCGGTCCGCGGCCTGATAGGGCTTTGCATTACCGCTGCCCGAGAACAGCTTTTTAAAGAAATTACCGAAAAACCCGCGACTCACCTGGCAATAGCTTTCGACCCGGACCAGGCCGCCCGACGACCTCACCTCGGCGATCCAGGGCACCAATTGGGCGGGCGGCGTGCCATCGACGGTGTAGGGATTGACCAGGTCGATCACGACCCGCCCTCGATGCGACGAAAGCCGGCGCTTCAGCGCGCGGTCGAAACCGGCGCTCCCGTCCAGCACCAGATCGGGGTGCGCAAAGGGACGCGGGCAATCCTTGACCACCGGCAGTGGCGGCGCCACCGGGACGGGCCTCACCGGCACGGGGGTCGGCGCCGGGGTGGGAATCGGCGCCGGAGTGGGAATCGGGTTGGGCACGGGTGTCGGAGCGGGAGTCGGTGTCGCGACCGGCGTCGGCGTCGCGTTCGGCCGCAAGATCATCACACCACGCGACCGCACATTATCGCCGGACACCTGCGCGGCGACGCTGTAAAAACTGCCCCCTCCCGCTGCCACAATCAACACGGCAAATGCGGTTTTCGTCCAATTCTTCATCGCCCAACCTCGCTAAGTCGAATTCGGGCATTTCCGTTCGTAATTCTTGCCTGCCCGGAGTATGTCTAGTTTGATGGAACCGCAACTGAAAAGACAGGGACTTGATGCATGAGGGGCACACTGTGGTGCCGATATGCCACATTTGCCTTGGCGCTGTTCGCCACCGTCACCGCTTTGCCCGGGACGGCTGAAACGCGCGCGCTGCTGGTCGGCGTCTGGAAGTTTCAATCGCCCGTCATCCCGGATCTGAAGGGTCCCGAAAATGATCTGAGTGCGATGGAAGCGCTGGTCCGGCAGGAAGGCGCGACCGACGTCACCGTGTTGCAAAATGACCAGGTCACACGCACCACCGTCGAAACGGCATTGCACGCGATTGGCCTTCGCTCGAAACCAGGGGACTGGATCCTGGTCTATTATTCCGGGCATGGCGCGCAGGCGGATGCGGCGATCAAGGGAACAGCCGATGGCGATCTCGACCAGTTCCTGCCGCTCGCCGGGTTCGACCCCGAGAAGCAGGATGTCGAGCGCTTCATCGTCGACAAGGACTTTTATGCCTGGATGGCGCGCTATATTCCCCGCGACGTCCAGGTCCTGATGATCGCCGACGCGTGCCATTCCGGGACGTTGAACCGATCGATCGACAAGCGCGCCTATCACTTCACGCCGCGCCTGGCGTTTCGCGGCGACACGGCTGACTTCGCTCTCGTCGCGCGACCCGCCCCGCGCTTTCCCGGCGTCCTGGACGGTCAGGAAACGATCGCCGGCGGTTCGCTGACTCGTGCTGACCTGCCCAATGTCATCTATATCGGTGCGGCGCTGGACGACCAGTTCGCACTCGAGGCGCCTCTCCCGGTGGAGGGTGCGCCCTCCCGTGGCCTGCTCACCTATTCGTTCGAACAGGGCCTGACCGCGCGGGGCGCGGACGGAAAGGCGCTGGCGGCGGACCTCAATGCGGATGGGCGGATCACGGTCGACGAGCTGGCGGTCTATCTGAATTCGCAAGTGCGTGCCCTTACCAGTCAGCGGCAGGAAAGCGCGGCGCATATCCCGGCCGGCAGGGCGACGGAGACGCTGTTCGCAACGCCAGCCATTGTGCCGCCGGCCCCGATCGTTGCGCCGCCTGCATCGCTTCCTGCGGTCTTCGCCTTCGACAACGCGATCGGGAAGCAGCTCGCCGCCGCCGGCCTTCCGTGGCGAGCGGTCGGCGATCGTGGCCAGGCGGATTTCGTGTGGGACAGCGCGAAGGGCGTGGTGCTGCGCCGGTCCGGCGATGCGGTCGCGCAGAATGTCACGACGATCTCCGCACTGCGCGGCGTGGTCGAGAAATGGAACGCCGTCGAACAATTGCGGCCATTCCTTTCCGAAGGAAAAGTCGCCGTCGCCATTGGGCCAAAACCCAATGGCGCGCGCTATCCGACCGGTGCCTCTGTCATGATCGCGATCCGGCACGACAAGTCTCCCGCCACCCCCATGCAACCCCGCTATCTGACACTGTTCGACATCGCTGCGGACGGCACGGTCCAGACGCTCTATCCGCTGGCCCATGACGGCGCGGGCCTGCTCGGCAACGAGGCGGAAATGCCGTTGATCGAGAATCAGGTCGTCGCGCCTTTCGGTGCGGACCATGTGATCGCCGTCGTCACGCCAACCGACCCGACAATCCTTCGCGGCATGTTGCGCAGCACGGAGAATCAGCGTGCTGCGGAACGGCTGGTTGGCCCGATCAAGGATGCGCTCGCCTCTGCCCGGGGACAGGGCTCGCTATCGATCGGTGAACTTTACACCGGCGATTGATCGCCAGGCCTTCCCGCTGCGCGGCCATTGCGTCCCGTGCCGACGCTGCTTCGGTTCGCGGCGGCGTTGAAGCGGGCGCCCCTGTCGAGCGGCGATCGGTCCTAGTTGCTCAGGATGACCGCTCGGCTCTTGACCCCGCTCTTGTTGACGATGTCGATGCGATATTTCCCCGCCGACTTCGGCGTCAGCTGACAGACCGGCCCATAATCGCCATTGTCGTCAAGGCAGACGGTGCGCCCGGCACCGTCCTGAATCCGCATCAACAGGGCGGTCCCGATGTCGCCAATCGCGCCGACCCGCAGCGGCTCGCCACCCTTGGCCTGCACCGTAAACTGATAGCCGGAACGCGGATTGACGGTCTGAACGCTGCGCACCAGACCCTTGCCGAACGCCGATTCGCTGACGCCGCGGCTGGCGGTCGCTTGCGCCACGCTGATCTGCGTCAGCAACATCGCGTCACCCCTGGCCAGCACTTTCGCCTCGGCGAACAGCCCGGCCGGCGTGAAGCCAGCGGCGCTTTCTTCGGGATCGGAAAAGGGGATTTCGCGCAGCATTCGCGCGGCGATGATCATGGCGACCGGATCGCGCTCGCGCCGCGCGAAATCGGCAACGCTGCGCGCCGCCAGCGCCTGGGCGAAGGGATCAGGCGCGACCTTTGTCTTCTCCTCCGGTATGGATGGGGGCTGCGAGGTCGATGGGGCCGTCGTCTGGCCAGCCGCGCCGACGGTGGCGAAGGCCATACAGGCAAGGGCTAGGAGTTTCATCTTCATGTCAGCACCCCTCAAACGTTTCTTTGCAAGATACGTGAGCAAAATCTCATCGCTCGGCAAGCCCATCGCATCGACGGGCGTCGAGCTTGGCCGGATGGCAGCCGGCCAGATCGAGGACATTCTCGCCCCGGCCCGGCCCCGTTTCGCCGCCTTTATCAGCTACAGCCATCGCGACATGGATTGCGCCCGTTGGCTGCATAAAGCCATCGAAACCTATCGCGTGCCGCGCGCGCTGGTCGGCACGGGCGGCGATTTCGGCGAAGTGCCGGCACGCCTGCGCCCCGTATTTCGCGACGAGGATGAGCTCGCCGGGGCGGCCGAACTGGGACCGAAGCTGCACGGCGCGCTCGCCAAATCCAACGCGCTGATCGTCATCTGCTCGCCGGCCGCCGCGCGATCGATCTGGGTCGACAAGGAAATCCGCACCTTCAGAACGCTCAATCCCGGTGCTCCGGTCTTTGCCGTCATCACCCAGGGCACGCCGGGCAGCGAGGATCAGGAATGCTTCCCGGCGGCACTGCTTCACCCGCTGGGGCCTGACGGCGAACTCGATCGCGCGCAGGTCCTCGAACCGCTCGCCCCGGACCTGCAGAAGCTCGATCGCAAGGTCGTCAAGCTCAAGCTGATCGCCGGCCTGCTCGGCGTCGATTATGGCAGCCTGTACGACCGCGAACAACGGCGACGGCGAAAGATCGCCGCAGCCGTGGGCACCTTCGCGACCATTCTCATCATCCTGCTCAGCGGTTTGTCGATCGCCGCCTTCACTTATGCCGGGATCGCCGTGAAGGCGCGCAACGCCGCGATACTTTCCGAAAAGGTGGCCGTCCGTGAACGCAACGCGGCGGTGGCGGCGCGCGATCTCGCCGAACGGCGCCTGTGGCTCGCGCAGCGCGCCGCTGAGGAGGTTCGGTTCCAGATGGACCTCGCCAGCAAGCCGACCAACTGCCCGCCGCGCCAGGGAAGTCATCACTAGCGCGCGCCTTTCCACAACCTGTAGAACTCATGCCGATGTCGACAGCTGTGGCGCGGCCAAGCGAATCCTGCCCGGCCGTGTTCCTGCGCAGGTAAGCAGGTGCGCTCTACCGTCCGACCAGCGCCTGATCGCGCAGGCCGCGCCAGATATGGATCGCCTGCACCGTCTCCGCCGCGTCATGGACGCGGAGCAACTGCACGCCGGCCTCTATCCCCTTCATCGCCAGCGCGAGGCTGCCGCCAAGGCGGGCGTCGGCCGGCGCCTCGTTGGATAGCGCGCCGATCATGCGCTTGCGGCTCGCGCCGAGCATGATCGGGCAACCCAGGCCGTGGAACAGCGCCAGGCCATTGATCAGCGCGAGATTGTCGGCGAGCGACTTGCCGAAGCCGATTCCGGGATCGACGATGATCCGCGAGCGCTCGATACCGCCGGCGACCGCGGCGGAGATGCGCGCGTCGAGCCAGTCGAACACCTCGGTCAGCACATTGCTGTAGCCGCTGCCGCCATGCGGACCCTTTTTCGGGTCGGGCGAGTGCATCAGGATTACCGGGCAGCCGGCCTTGGCCACCACGCCCAGCGCGCGGTCGTCCCACAACAGCGCCGACACGTCGTTGACGATCCGCGCGCCGGCACCGAGCGCGGCCTCCATCACCATCGCCTTGCGCGTGTCGATCGAGACCAGGGTGCCGCTCGCGGCGAGTCGCTCGATCACCGGTACGACGCGCTTCGCCTCGTCGCCTTCCCACACCAGCGGCGCATTGGGGCGGGTCGATTCGCCGCCGACATCGATCAGCGCCGCGCCCGCCGCTGCCATTGCGACACCGGCCGCCGCCGCGCCCGCCGGGTCGCCCTCGCGCTTGCCGCCATCGGAAAAGCTGTCCGGCGTGACGTTGAGGATCGCGGCGACCTGCGGCTGGTCGAAGCGCAGGGTACGCTCGCCGAGCGTCAGCGCCGGGCGCGGCGCGGTAATCGCGCGGTGCAGCGTGACGGCACGGTCATTGGCGCCCAGCGCGTGCTCGAAATCGGCGACCGCGACGGTGCGGCGCGTCGCGCCCTCGATCACCTCATAGGCGGTGAACCACAGCATCCCGCCGGCGAGCCGGGCAACCTCGCCGTCGTGGCCGATCGGCGTATCGACGAACTGGATCGGGCGAAGATGGAGGCTTGTGTCCTGGACCATGACCTCCGCCCTAGACGATCGTCACGCATGAGGGAATCTTGCAACCGAGCGCGCACCTCCGCCGTAGCTGTGCGCCGGACAGGGGACGAACGATGACGACGACACAATTCGTGCTGGTCACCGACTGGCATTTCGATGCGCCGATCGAGCGCGTCTGGGCGCTGATTGAAAACGTCGAGGACTGGCCGTCCTGGTGGCGCGCGGTGCGCAAGGTGGAGATGCTCACGGCCGGCGACGCTGACGGCATCGGCACGGTACGCCGGCTGAGCTGGGCGACGGCCCTGCCCTACACCATCGCCTTCGACGTCAAACTGGTGCGGATCGAACCCGGCCGTCTGAGCGAGGGCCGCGCGTCAGGCGACCTCGACGGCACCGGCATTTGGACGTTGCGCGAAGAGGCCGGCGGCACGCATGTCCGCTACGACTGGCGGGTCGACGTCGCCAAGCCCTGGATGCGCCTGTTCGCCCCGCTACTTCGCCCGGTCTTCGCCTGGAACCACAATGTGGTGATGCGCTGGGGCGAGGAAGGCGCGCGGCGCCTGCTGGCAGAGCGCGCCTAGATCTGCGTCGCCAGCAGATATTCCTGGCGCAGCGCATCGATCGGCTTGAGGCCGTCGGGCGTCTCATAATGCCAGAAGGTCCAGCCATTACATGCGGGCGCGCCCTGAACCGTCGAGCCGAGCTTGTGGATCGAGCCCGTCGTGCCGTCGGTGCCCAGCACCGAGCCATCGGCGCGCACCGTCACACGGTAGCGGCGCTTTGCGTCGCTCAGCACGGCGCCGGCCATCAGCATGCCATTCTCGACGATCGTGCCGAAGGCGACGCGCGGCGCGGCCTTGGGTGACTGCATCGTGGTCAGCGCCGATTCGTCGAGCGGCAGCGCGGCGTCGATGCGTTCGCGCGCGGCGTCGACATAGACGCCCTCGCGCTCGATGCCGATCCAGCGGCGACCGAGGCGCTTGGCCACTGCGCCAGTCGTACCGGTGCCGAAGAAGGGGTCGAGCACCACATCGCCCGGCTTGGTACAGGCGAGCAGGATGCGGTAGATCAGCGCCTCGGGTTTCTGCGTCGGGTGAACCTTTACCCCGTCCTTCTTCAACCGCTCCTGCCCGCCGCAGATCGGGAATTCCCAGTCGGAGCGCATCTGCAGTTCGTCGTTCAGGGTCTTCATGCTGCGATAATTGAAGGTGTATTTCGCCTTCTCGCCCATCGACGCCCAGATCAGCGTCTCATGCGCGTTGGTGAAGCGCGTGCCCTTGAAATTGGGCATCGGATTGGCCTTGCGCCACACGATATCGTTGAGGATCCAATAGCCGAGATCCTGGATCGCCGAGCCGACCTTGAAGATGTTGTGATAGCTGCCGATCACCCAGATAGCGCCATTGTCCTTGAGGATGCGGCGCGCCTCGGCCAGCCAGGCGCGGGTGAAGGCGTCATAGATGGCAAGGCTGTCGAACTTGTCCCAGTCGTCGGTCACGGCATCGACATGGCTGCCGTCGGGCCGGCTGAGATCGCCGCCGAGCTGGAGGTTATAGGGTGGGTCGGCGAAGATCATGTCGACCGATTTGGCCGGCAGCGAGCGCATCGCGGTGATGCAGTCCTGCATGATGATCGTATCGAGCGGCAGCGCCGCCAGCGGCGCTTCCACCGCCGGCGCGTCGGCGCGCGTAATTGTCTCGATAAGCCCCATTTGTCGTGTCCCCGCGTTCGTTACGCCCAACCAATGAGAATGTGCGGACTCCGGTCAAGGAGAACTTAGTTAACGGGTATCGCTGACAAATGGTTAACAAACCGGAACATTTTAGGACGTGTGCCAGATGTTGAGTCCGGACTTATCCACAGGCACCAAACATGGTGTGTGGCGAAAAAGACTCATAATGGCAGCGAAGCTTGCGCGACCGGTGCGAAAGATCGGCGATGCAGCGGGCAGGGCCCATGTTCGCGCAACGCGCGCAGGTGATCGGGCGCGCCGTAGCCCTTGTTGGCGTGCCATCCGTATTGCGGATGTGATTCGGCATGGGCGATCATGATCGTGTCGCGGGTGTGCTTGGCGATGATCGAGGCGGCGGCGATCGACAGGCTGATCGCGTCACCCTTGACGATCGCGGTGGCGGCATGGCCCCAGCGCGGCAGGCGGTTGCCATCGACCAGCACATGGCCCGGCGCGCAGCCCAGCGCTTCGACCGCCAGTTCCATCGCCTTCATCGTCGCCCAATAGATGTTGAGCCGGTCGATCTCATCGGCCTCGACAATGCCGATGCCGATGATCGCGCAGTCGCGCAGCCGGTCGTGGAGGCGCGCCCGCTCGGCGGCGGAGAGTTGCTTCGAATCGTTGATGCCGCGCGGAATGCCCCGTGCCGGCAGGATGACGGCGGCCGCGACCACCGGCCCGGCGAGCGGCCCGCGCCCGGCCTCGTCGACGCCGGCGACGGGGGCGAGGCAGAGCTTTTCGTGTTTGAGGCTAGGCATCGGGCAGCCGCCAGGGCGGAAAACGCCGGTTCTCGTCGGCCTGGTAGAGGCAGACGGCATTGCCGGCCGGATCGGTGAGGCGCGCTTCGCGCCACAGCCATGGTTGATCGGTCGGAAGTTGCTCGAAGGTCACGCCGGCCTCCTGCAACCGCGCGACCTCGGCATCAAGGCCCTCGCACTCGAAGAACAGGATGGGCCGCGCCCCGGATTCGATCGACAGCGTCGCGCCGCCCGCCGCTTCGAAGCGGGCATAATGCGCGTCGTCGGTACCGACGATCTGCCTGAGGCCGAGCAGCGCGTAGAAATCGCGCGACGCGGCATAATCGGCCATGCCGATGGTGACCTGGTTGAAACGCGCGCCGGGGCCGAGGTCGAGCCGCACCTGCTGATGGCCCATCGGACCGTGGCCAGCGCCGAGGCCGGGGGCATCCTGCAGCGCCATGCGGACGAACTGGCGGGCGCGGGTCACCGCCACGCGCAAGGGCGCGCCGCGTGCGAGATAGGTAGCGATGGCCGAGGCCAGCGTGCAGCCGGTGCCATGGGTGCCGGTCGTGGCGATGCGCGGGGCTTCCCAGCTGGCCACTTCCTCGCCGTCGATGATGAGGCGATCGATAAGAATCTTTCTAGCGCCATGCCCGCCTTTAATGAGGAGCGCTCTTGCTCCCTCTCCCTTTGGGAGAGGGAAGGGGCCCACGCCGAAGGCGTGGGAAGGGTGAGGGTCGTCGGCGATGTTTCGATCCTCGCGACCCTCACCCTTCCGCTGCTGCGCGGCTCCCTCCCTCTCCCAAAGGGAGAGGGAATTCAGCGCTTCCAACTCCGGCAGGTTGGGCGTCGTCAGGGTCGCGATGCGGACAAGCCTTTCGAATGCCGCAATCGTCCCTGCATCGGCCAGCGCATCGCCGCTCGTCGCGACCATCACCGGATCGAACACGATCGGCAGGCCCGCCAGCCGCTCCAGCCGGTCCGCCACGGCATGCGCCGTCTCGGCCGAGCCGATCATGCCGATCTTCACCGCGTCGACGCCGATATCGCTAACCACCGAATCGATCTGCGCGATGACCATCTCCGCCGGCACCGGCATCACCGCCTGCACGCCGAGCGTGTTCTGCGCGGTGATCGCGGTGATCGCGGTCATGGCGTGGCCACCGAGCATCGTCACCGTCTTGATATCGGCCTGGATGCCGGCACCGCCGCCCGAATCCGAGCCGGCGATGATCAGGACGCGCGGCGTGTCCATCAGCTGGCGAACTTGCGTCCCGTCGCGGCGGGGTGCCGTTGCAGCGCGCTGCCGATGCGGGTCGGGCGGTCGGTCAGCTCACCGCCGCAATTGGGGCAGCGATCGTCGAGCGCCTCGGCGCATTCGGCGCAGAAGGTACATTCGAACGAACAGATGAACGCGCCGCCGGCATCGGCCGGCAGGTCGGCGCCGCAGCGTTCGCAGTCGGGGCGCATTTCAAGCATGGGGTCTCTCTACTCCGTTCGCCCTGAGCTTGTCGAAGGGCTGTTCTTCTTTTTCGAGCCATCGGAAGACAAGTGCGGTGCTTCGACGAAGCTCAGCACGAACGGTGGTTATGAAATCGCCCCGGATCAGGCAGCCGCCGCCTTCACCGCGTCGCAGATCCGGTCCACCACCCGCTCGACCTGCACCGGATCGTCGCCTTCGGCCATCACGCGGATTACCGGCTCCGTGCCCGACGGGCGGATCACCAGTCGGCCCTTGCCGGCGAGCTCGGCCTCGGCTTCGGCGATCACCGCCTTGACGCTCTCCACCTGGAGCGGCTTGCCGCCCGAGAAACGCACATTCTTGAGCAGCTGCGGCAACGGCTCGAAACGGTGGAGGAATTCGCTCGCCGGCGCGCCCGACCATGTCAGCTCGGCCAGCACCTGCAGCGCCGCGACGAGGCCGTCGCCGGTGGTGGCATAATCCGACAGGATGATGTGGCCCGATTGCTCGCCGCCGACATTATAGCCCTGCGCGCGCATCGCCTCGAGCACCAGCCGGTCGCCGACCCCGGTGCGGATCAGCCCGATGCCCTGCGCGGCGAGATGGCGTTCCAGCCCCAGGTTGGACATCACCGTCGCGACCAGGCCGCCGCCCTGCAACCGCCCGGCGCGTGCCCAGCCGCTGGCGATCGTCGCCATCAGCTGGTCGCCATCGACCACCTTGCCCTGATCGTCGACGACGATCAGTCGATCGGCATCGCCATCGAGCGCGATGCCGAGCTGCGCGCCCGAGGCGACGACGGTCTCGCACAGCACTTGCGGCGCGGTCGAGCCGACGCCGTCGTTGATGTTCTTGCCATTGGGGCTGACGCCGATCGCGACGACGTCGGCACCCAGTTCCCACAAGGCGGTCGGCGCGACGCGATAGGCCGCGCCATTGGCGCAATCGATGACGATGCGCATGCCGTCGAGACGCAGATTCTGCGGAAAGGTCGACTTGGCGAAATGGATGTAACGCCCCTGCGCATCGTCGACACGCCGGGCACGGCCGATCTCTTTCGAACTGGCCAAGGGCACGTCGCTGTCGATCAACGCCTCGATCGCCAGTTCGTCCTCGTCGCTGAGCTTGTAGCCGTCAGGGCCGAACAGCTTGATGCCATTGTCGGCATAGGGGTTGTGGCTGGCCGAGATCATCACGCCGAGATCGGCGCGCATCGAATGGGTCAGCATCGCCACGGCCGGCGTCGGCATCGGCCCGACCAGCACCACGTCCATACCGACCGAGGTGAAGCCGGCGACCATCGCCGATTCGAGCATATAGCCCGACAGGCGCGTATCCTTGCCGATGACGACGCGATGCTTGTGGTCGCCGCGCAGGAAATGCGCCCCCGCCGCCATGCCGACCTTCATCGCCATCGCCGCGGTCATCGGCGAAACGTTGGTCGCGCCGCGAATGCCGTCGGTGCCGAAATATTTCCGTGCCATGCGCGCGTGCCCGTCCCCGTCCTGCCGTTTCAATGCTGTGGCGGGGTGATAGCGCCGGAATGTCCGGCAGGCGAGGCATGTCGCGCGCCGCCTCATGGACGTGAGCCGCCGCCACCCCATATGCCGCACGGCGCGGCGCGCGCGAAGGAGACCAGCCATGAAATATCGTACGCTCGGCCAGGGCCTGACGGTTTCGGCGATCGGCATCGGCTGCATGCCGATGATCCGCGAGGGCAATATCAATTACGGCCATGCCGATGACGATGAATCGATCCGCACGATTCACGCGGCGATCGATCTCGGCGTGACCTTTTTCGATACCGCCGAAATGTATGGCCCGTTCAGCAACGAGGAGCTGGTCGGCGCGGCGATCAGGGGCAGGCGCGACGGGCTGGTGATCGCGACCAAATTCGCCATGCGCTGGAACGGCAACGAGATGGCCGGGCTCGACGGCAGCCCCACCAATGCGCGGCGCGCGGTCGAGGGATCGCTCAAGCGGCTCGGCATCGACACGATCGACCTGTTCTACCAGCACCGCGTCGACCCCAATGTGCCGATCGAGGAAACGGTCGGCGGCATGGCCGAGTTGGTCAGGGAAGGAAAGGTGCGCCATCTCGGCCTGTCCGAGGCTGGGCCGGAGACGATCCGCCGTGCCGCGAAGGTCCATCCGATCGCCGCGTTGCAAAGCGAATATTCGATCTGGGAGCGCGACGTCGAGGACGAGATATTGCCGGTGTGTCGTGAGCTCGGCATCGGCTTCGTGCCGTACAGCCCGCTCGGTCGCGGCTTTCTTGCCGGCGGCATTTCGCGCCTTGACGACCTCCCGACCGATGACTGGCGGCGCAACGACCCGCGCTATTCTGAGGAGAATCTGCCGCACAATCTGGCGATCGTCGACACGGTGGCGAAGGTCGCCGCGCGCCACGGCGTGTCCAACGCCCAGGTCGCGCTTGCCTGGCTGCTGGCACAGGGGGACGATGTGGTGCCGATCCCCGGGGTCAAGCGCCGCGCGACCATGGCCGACAGCGCCGGCGCCCCCAATGTCGTGCTGACCGCGCAGGACCTCGCCGAGATCGACGCCGCCGCCCCGCGCGGCGGCACCGCCGGCCCGCGCTATGCCGAGCGCGGGATGCGAATGGTGAAACTTTAGGTTGTCGTGCTCCTGCGCAGGCAGGAGCCCAGGGTTACCTGCCGCGACGTTCGTGGCTCTGGGCTCCTGCTTCCGCAGGAGCACCGGGGAGCTAAACCGACACCCAGCGCCACACCCCCGCCGCCATACCGGCGAGCGGGATATGCGCCCAGGTCGCGGCGAGCCAGATCACCACGCCGCCGGCAATGTCATGCGGGCGGAAGCCGCCGAAGCGGGCGCGACCGGCGGCGATGGCGGCAAACGGCCAGTAGCTGGTCTTCGCCTCCCAGGCGCGCCAGCGATCGGGCTGGAGCCGTTCCTTCTTGGCATCCTGCAGCCGCGCGCCGACCAGCGCGAGGACGGTGATCGCGCCAGCGACGATGATGTTGGCGGCGACCGGGAACACCGCGATGTGACACAGGCCCCATAGCGCGAAGCCCCACATCATCGGGTGGCGCGTCACCGCGAACACGCCTTTCGCTTCCGCCGGCAACTCCCCCGGCGGGCCGGGCATGGCCGGGTTGCCTATCAGCGAGCCCATCAACAGCACGCTGGCGACGAGCATGACGATCGTCACCAACGCCCATAACCCGTCGCCGACCGCCCAGAGCGGGTCGGTCGGCGGCGCGGCGCGATAGGCCAGTATCAGCCAGATCAACGTCGCCGCCGCGACCAGCGCGTAAAGGCCGGCAAGGCCGCGCTCGCCGAGCCGCGCGACGAGGGGCGTTCGCAAGGGATGTGACAGCGCGAAATGCGTGCCGACGAACGCGACCGCCGCCGCGAACACTTGTTCGGTTCCGTCCATCACACCTCTCCCGTGCGGCGCGTTCAGGTCACGCCGTGCATGATCTTCTTGAGCCACGGCGAGATGATCAGCAGCACGACGCCGGCGCCGATCGTCATTTCGCCACCGGTCATGAAGGTATGCGAGTAGGTCGCCAGCGCGAGCTGCGGATTGGTGACCTGCCCGCCAACCGTCGCAACCGAAGCCGCCTGCGCCGCCGCACCGGCGAGATACTCGCCGACAGAGATCGACAGGAACCACACGCCCATCATCATGCCGACGGTCCGTGCGATCGACAGCTTGGTGATCATGCTGAGGCCCACCGGCGAGATGCACAATTCGGCGATCGAGTGGAGGAAATAGGTCAGCACCAGCCACCACAGCGAGATGCGGAACGCCTCGTTCGCCGTGCTGCCGGCAAGCGACAGGACGACGAAGCCCAGGCCCACCAGCACCAGCGCCAGCGCGAACTTCATCTGGATCGACGGCTCCCATCCGCGCCTGGCCAGGCCGAGCCAGAGATAGCTCATCACCGGCGCGAACAGGACGACGACGATCGGGTTGAACTGCTGCGTCGCCGCCGCGGTCATCGAGAAGCCGAACAGGGAAAGTTCGGTGTTGCGGTCGGCGAACAGGGTCAGCGACGAGGCCGCTTGTTCGAACAACGCCCAGAAGGTGACGTTGAAGATGACGAGGATGATCGCGGCAAGCATCATCTCGCGCTCCACCTTGTTTCCAACGCGCCACGACCAGATCGGAATGCCGATCACGGCCGCGAGGAAGATCGCCAGCAGCGCCTTGCCCAGCAACGGGGTCGCGACGATATATTCCCAGATCGTGCTGCCGTTCGCTTTGGGCGTGTCCATCACGTTCCGGAAGATCAGCCAGAACAATACCACCGACACGAGCGAGAGAATGTAGATGAGCGGGGCGCGGTCCGGCCCGGTCTGCGTCGGCGGCTCGCCATAGCCGTCGAGGCGGCCGCCATCGAACTGCGTCATGCCCCAGCCGATGAGCAGCACGACCGAAACGCACACGAAGCCGGCCGGCCAGCCGATATGGTCGGCGAGGAACGGCACCGCGATCTGACCGAGGATCGAGCCGATGTTGATGCCGGCATAGAAGATGGTGAAGCCCGCATCGCGCCGCCGGTCGCCCGCGCTATAGAGCGCGCCGACGATGGTCGAGATATTGGGCTTGAAGAAGCCGTTGCCGATCACGATCAGCCCGAGCGCGAAAAGCAGCAATGTCGTATAGAAAGGCGAGCCATCCGCACCCGCGACGAATTGGGTCGGCGAGAGCGTCTGCACGACCTGGCCGTTCGCCCCGAGCAGCTGCACCGACTTGTCGGGCAGGCCGTGGATGGTGAGCGTCTGCCCGTTCATCGAGATCGTCTGCGGCGCGGTGTTCGGCGCGAGCGTAGAGGCGGCGGGCGCCTGCGACACGTCGTAGCGCGTGCCATCGATCGTCGCGAAGGGCTTGGCTTGCGGCCCGCCGAAGCAGAGCATGAGATAGCCGGCCGCCATGACGATCGCGCCCCATTTCACCGCGCGCTTCGAGCCGAGATAGCGGTCCGCGCACCACCCGCCGACCAGCGGGGTAAGATAGACGAGGCTGAGATAGCCGCCGACGATTCCGGTCGCCTGGTGATCCTGGAACAGGAAGTGCTTGGTGAGATAGAGCACGAGCAGCGCGCGCATGCCATAGAAGCCGAACCGCTCCCACATCTCGATCCCGAACAGGCGTCGTAGCTGCACCGGATGGCCGAGCCAGGTACGCTTGGCGAGTGGATCGACGTGGCTGATGTCCGGCTCGGCCACACTGTCGGCGGTCGGTGTCTCGACCATGATTGCATCCCCTTGTCTGTTTTCGCGCCATTGTCCGGCGCTGCTGGCGCAGACCCTAGCGGCTAACGCCGGGGTGTAAATATGCGCCGCCTGCGGCTAGGGGCGGCGCATGTTCAACGACACCACCACCCCGCTTTCGCTCCTCGCCACACGCCGCTCGGGCAAGCCGCGCGACCTGGTTGCGCCCGGGCCGGATGCGGACCAGCTCGACGCGATGATCGGGATCGCGGCGCGTACCCCCGACCATGGCAAGCTCGCGCCGTGGCGCTTCGTGATCGTGCCGGGCGACCGGCGCGACCGGCTCGCCGCGGTGATCACCACCGCCTATCGCGCCGAGCGGCCGGATGCGGCGGCGATCGAGATCCAGTCGTTCGAGCAGTTCGCGCACCAGGCGCCGACGCTGGTCGTCGTCCTTTCATCGCCACGGCTCGAAAGCCATATCCCGCTATGGGAACAGGAACTTTCGGCGGGCGCCGCGTGCATGAACCTGCTGCACGCCGCCCATGCGATGGGGTTCGCTGCGGGATGGTTGACGGGCTGGGCGGCCTATAGCGACGCGGTGCGCGATGCCTTTGGCGCGGCGCCGGAACGGATCGTGGGGTTCGTGTTCATCGGGTCCCCGGCCAAGCAATTAGAGGAACGCCCTCGTCCCGATTTGGGCAAGATTATTTCGATCTGGAACGGTTGAAAAGCTGGACTCCTTCGTCAATTGCTGTATTAGAGCAGCATGACAGCCCTTAGCAACGCCGACAGCCCCGTCTATATCAAGCTTCGCGCGACGATCTCCGCGGCGATCCTGCGCGGCGATTATCGCGCCGGGGACCAGCTCCCCTCGGTGCGCGCGCTGGCGGCGGAACATGGCGCCAATCCGCTGACCGTGGCCAAGGCCTATCAGAGCTTTCAGGACGATGGCTATGTCGAGGTGCGTCGTGGCGTCGGCATGTTCGTGCTGCCGGGCGCGGCCGAAAAGCTGCGCGTCGCCGAGCGCGACTATTTCGTGAAGAACACCTGGCCGCGCGTGGCCGAGCATATCAACCTGCTCGGGCTGGACGCGGCGGATCTGCTGGAGCGCGACCTGGCGTAATCACGCAGGCGAAATAAGAAGAGATTTGTTCGCGCAGAGACGCGGAGGCGCAGAGATCTAGCGCCCTTTGCTAGGGTCTCGCGTCAGCGAGAACTTCACTCCGGCGGCAGCATGATAATGCTTTGCGCATTCGCGCGCGCCTTACCACCAACACAACACCTCTGCGCCTCCGCGCCTCTGCGCGAACCAACCTTCTTCTTCAGAATCAGACGGCAAACGCTTCCGCCGGCACCGAATACAGCACCTCCGCCGACGCCGTCGCCGCCGCCTTGAGGCCGAGCGCCTCGGGCACGATCTGATCGACATAGAAGGCCACCGCCGCGCGCTTCATCGCGGCGAAGGAATCGTCGCCCGTCGCCAGCCGCCCCTGGCGCTCCATCAGCCAGCCACAGGTCGCGACCGACAGCATGGTCAGGAACGGATAGCTAGCCGCGAGCTTGTCGTCGGCGTCGGCGGTGGACAGCGTGTGGCCGATCGCGTCGCAGGCATCGATCAGGTCGCGCAGGCCCGCATCCGTCACCTCGGCACGCATGTCGGCGATCAAAGCCGCAAAGGCGCCGCCATTGTCGAGCCCCAGCTTGCGCCCGACCAGATCTGCCGCCTGAATGCCGTTGGTGCCCTCATAGATCGGGGTGATGCGCGCATCGCGGTAGAACTGCGCCGCGCCGGTCTCCTCGATATAGCCCATGCCGCCATGGACCTGCACGCCGAGCGAGGCGACCTCGCAGCCGATATCGGTGCCATGCGCCTTGGCCAGTGGCGTGACCAGTTCGAGCCGCATATTGGCGGCCGTGTCGCCCATCCCGGCGCGGTCGACCTGGCCGGCGGCGTAATAGACCAGCGCCCGCGCCGCCTGGGTCTGCGCCTTCATGCGCAGCAGCATGCGGCGCACGTCGGGATGCTCGATGATCGCCACCGGCGTGCGGTCGGCCGAACCGGCACGCGCCGACTGGATGCGCTCGCGAGCGTACGCCACCGCCTTTTGCGTCGCGGCCTCGGCGACCTGAACACCCTGCAGGCCGACATTCAACCGCGCATTGTTCATCATCGTGAACATCGCGCGCATGCCGCCATTCACCGGGCCGATCAGCTCGCCGATGCAATCGTCATTGTCGCCGAAGCTCAGCACGCAGGTCGGCGAGGCGTGCAGCCCCATCTTGTGCTCGATCGACACGACGCGGACGTCGTTGAACGCGCCCGGCTGCCCTTCCGCGTCGAGCCGATATTTGGGCACCAGGAACAGCGAGATGCCGCGCGTGCCCGCCGGCGCATCGGGCGTGCGGGCGAGAACGAGGTGGACGATGTTGGGCGCCATGTCATGGTCGCCGAACGAGATGAAGATCTTGGTGCCCTTCACCTTCCACGTCCCGTCGCCGACCGGCGTCGCCTGGCTGCGCAGCGCGCCGACATCCGAGCCGGCCTGGGATTCGGTCAGGTTCATCGTGCCGGTCCATGCGCCGGTGGCGAGATGCGGCAGGTACAGCGCCTGCTGCTCGGGCGTGCCGTGATGGATCAGCGCCTCGATCGCGCCGACGGTCAGCGTCGGGGCGAGCGCGAAGCCCATATTCGCCGCGCCCAGCGTATCGAGCACCGCGGTCTGCAGCGCGAAGGGCAGGCCCTGGCCGCCAAATTCCTCCGGCACGCCGATCGTGCCCCAGCCGCCTTCGACATAGTCATGATAGGCCCTGATGAAGCTGGCCGGCATCTTCACGCCCTCGGGCGTCCATTGCGGCCCCGCCGTGTCGCCCTCGCGCAGCAGCGGCGCCCATTCGCCCGCCGCCAGCGCACCGGCGCCCTCAAGCACGGCGTCGACCACGTCGGACGAAGCGGCGGCGAAGCGGCCGGTTTCGGCGAGCGCGGCGATGCCAACGACATGGTCGAGCACGAAGCGCTGATCGGCAGTTGCGGGCGTGAACAAGGCTATCCCCTCTATCGCAAGCGGCCTGCGCCGCTATAGCCGCGCGCCATGGCCGATCAAAACCCGCCTGTCATCACCCGGACGCTTGCATTCTGCGACGATGCAATTGCGAAGGCGGCCGCGCTGATCGCGGACGGCCAGCCCGTCGCCGTGCCGACCGAGACGGTTTACGGCCTCGCCGCCGATGCGACCGACGCCGCAGCGGTGGCGCGCATCTATGCCGCCAAGGGCCGGCCGAGCTTCAACCCGCTGATCGTCCACGTGCCCGATCTCGCCGCGGCCGAGAAGCTCGCGGTGTTCGACCAGCGAGCGCGGTTGTTGGCGGCAGCGTTCTGGCCAGGGCCGCTGACCCTGGTTTTGCCGCGCCGCCCACGCGCGGCGATCGCCTCGCTGGTCACCGCCGGGCTCGACACGATCGCGATCCGCGTCCCCGCCCACCGCGCGATGCGCGCGCTGCTCGCCGCCACGGGCAAGCCGCTCGCCGCCCCTTCCGCCAATGCCAGCGGCGCGATCAGCCCGACGCGCGCGGGGCATGTGCTCGACAGCCTGGGTGGGCGTATCCCGCTGATCATCGACGACGGCGCGACCGAGAAGGGCCTCGAATCGACCATCGTGCGCGAGGTGTTCGGCACCACGCGGATCCTGCGCCAGGGGCCGATCACCAGCGAGGCGGTGCGCCGCGCGCTGGGCGGTGACCGCGCGCCGGTCGAGCGTTTCGACGCGCATATCGACGTGCCCGACATGATCGAGGCGCCGGGCCAGATGAGCAGCCACTACGCCCCGCGCAAACCGCTGCGCATCGACGCGCCGCGCGGCGGCGAGGACGAATGGATGATCGGCTTCGGCGCCACGCCGGGCGACGACACGCTGTCGGCGAGTGGCGACCTGGAGGAAGCGGCGACGCGGCTGTTCGACGCGCTGCACCGCGCCGATGCCTCGGCCCGGGCGCGCATCGCGGTCGCGCCGGTGCCCGATGACGGCATCGGCGCGGCGATCAA
>Ga0068864_100001007_pt1 | contig 23546 bp, 15 predicted proteins | sample KBSSwiS72_FD_66586 | JGI IMG/M metagenome (GOLD analysis project Ga0068864, IMG submission 66586) | Switchgrass rhizosphere microbial communities from Kellogg Biological Station, Michigan, USA - KBS Switchgrass S7-2 | ecosystem: Host-associated > Plants > Roots > Rhizosphere > Soil ... | reverse complement strand
TGGTGGCCGGCTGAGCGCCAACGTCGACATCGCCAAGGCCAACTACGACGCCACGGTCGCCAGCTACCGCCGCGTCGTCCTGACGGCGATGCAGGAGGTCGAGGACGGGATCACCGGCCTGGCGGCGCTCGAGCGCGCCGATCGGCAGGCGCGCACCGCGGTCGAGACCGCGCGCAAGGTGCTCGACCTGGCGAATGCGCGCTACGAAGGCGGCGCGACCACCTACCTCGACGTCATCACCGCCCAGCAGTCGCTGCTCTCGGCCGAGCGCCTCGCGGCGCAGCTCGGCGGCCAGCGCCTGCTGACCTCGGTGTTCCTGATCAAGGCGCTCGGCGGGGATTGGCAGGGACCGGGTTGAATCCCGGCCGGGCAGCCTCACTTGGCTGGTATCGCCCTGCCTGCGCGGGGCCCAGACCGATATCCGCCATGGCTGCGCCTGACCTCGAACCCCTCCAGACCCGTCTCGAAACGGTGATCGCCCTGTCCCGCCTGCTCGAGCGGGTGGAAGCGCGCGGCGTCGGCGTCGGCGCCGACCAGTACCTGGCCCTGGTGCGCCGGCTGCAGTCCGCTCTCGCCACGCCGCTGCCCGGGCCGGCGCTCGATGCGATCCTCGGCGCCCATCCGGCCGCTGCCGAGCTGTACGAGAACATGCACTACGACGTCTCGGGGCTCTCGCGCTCGCCGCTCGAGCGCTCGGTCTCGACCGAAATGCTCGCCAGTCAGGCGATCGAGCGCGCGTCGCGCTCGTCCCGCGCCGGCTGAGGCGTCGTCGGCGGCGCCGCGCGCTCGCCGCGCTCGGCGGCGATCGTCTCGGCCACGAGCTTGCGGAAGCGCACCACCGCGGCGTCCATTGCCAGCGGCAGCATCGGTGCCTCCGGGTCGGCATCGATCGCTTGGCTTTGCGCCGTGATCATCGCCCGGTCTTCTTCGAACGCCACCAGCAGCGCCTTGTAGAGCGCCTCGGCGATCGAATGGTCGCCCTCGTCGACCCGGCGCGACTGCTGGAAGAAGTAGTGGGTGCTGGTCGCCGTTTCCGGCGTCACCGTCTGGCAGCTGTGCAGGCGCACGGCACGGCGCATGTCGTCTTCGGGATCGGCGACGGGACGGCCGCCGGAATGCATCAGCAAGGTGCCGGGAAGGAGGAAGTCGTAGATGAACCAGCGGTCGAGGTTGCCCGGGAGCTGCCGCACCGCGCGGTAGTAGGGGGGCGGCGGCACGTCGTGCACCCGGCGCGTGACCCGGATGCCGCGCGGCACCGCCTCGATCTCGGCCCGCGCCTGGGCGATCGCGGTCGTGCCGCCCAGGGTCTTCTCGTGGACGTAGCTGAGATGCGAGAAGTCGAGCAGGTTGTCGCAGACGAGCTGCTGCGGTGTCGAGTAGTGCAGGTAGCCGGGCAGGTAGTCCCAGTCCGGGTGGTCGCAGGAGAAGTTGTCGGGCAGGAGCGCCGGGTCGGCCCGGGCCGGATCGCCCATCCAGACGAACACCCACTTGTTCTTCACCGCCAGCGGATAGCGCTGCACCCGCGCTTTCGCAGGCACCGTCTCGGAGCCCGGGATCTCGATGCAGCGGCCGGTGGCGTCGAACAGCAGGCCGTGATAGCCGCAGCGCACGCAGTCGCCTTCCTTCCTGCCCTTGGAGAGCGGCGCGAGGCGATGGCAGCAGCGGTCGCGCAGGGCGGTGATCTCGCCGCCGGCAGTGCGATAGAGCAGGATCGCCTCGCCGAGCACGGTGCGGCTGAAGAGGCCGTCCTCGGGCACCTCGTGATCCCAGGCGATCACGTACCAGCAGTTGCGAACGAACATGGCGGAGGGTTCGAGGAAGGGGGTCGTCGTCGAGGATAGACCTGCCTGAAAAGCTCCGGGCCCCGGGACTCTCCCGAGGACAGCCCGAGGGTGGACGGCGAGGATGCGTCCTCCGACATCCAGGAGATCCGATGCTCGCCCTCGCCTCGACCCGGCGCTCGCGCCCCCTGCTCGCCGCCTTCGCGCTGGCCTTCGCCCCGCTCGCGGCGCTCGCCGACATCCACATCGGCGTCACCCTGTCCACCACCGGCCCGGGTGCCTCGCTCGGCATTCCGGCCGAGCAGGCGCTGAAGCTGTGGCCCGGCGAGCTGGCCGGCGAGAAGGTTCGCTTCACGATCCTCAACGACGGCACCGACACCACCACGGCGACGAAGAACGCACAGCGCCTGATCAACGAGGACAAGGTCGACCTGATCATCGGCTCCTCGGTCACCCCGACCTCGCTCGCGGTGGTGGAAACGGCCGGCGGGTCGCAGGTGCCGGTGGTCTCGCTCGCCGGCGGCGGGGCGATCGTCCTGCCCCAGGACGGGCCGCGCAAATGGGCGTTCAAGCTCTCGCCGACCGAGCCGATCTCGATCGCCCTGGTGCTCGACCACATGCAGAAGAACGCCAAGGGCAAGGCGATCGCGACGATCGGCATCGCCACCAGCTACGGCGAAGGCTTCCTCAAGGCGCTCGAGGCGGCGGCGCCGGCGCGGGGCTTCAAGATCATCGCCAGCGAGCGCTACAACCCCACCGATGCGAGCGTCACCGCCCAGGTGCTGAAGATCGTCGCCGCGGCTCCGGATGCCGTCTACATCTTCGCCGCCGGCACGCCCGGCGCGCTGCCGCAGATCGAGCTGGCGAGCCGCGGCTACAAGGGCCTCGTGTACCAGACCCAGGGCGTGGCCAACAACGACTTCCTGCGGGTTGGCGGCAAGAGCCTGGAAGGAAGCTTCATGACCGTGGCGCCGGTGCTGGTGGCCGAGCAGTTGCCGGAATCGAACCCGACACGCAAGCCCGCGGTCGATTTCGTCAACCGCTTCGAGAAGGCCTACGGCGCGGGTTCGCGCTCGCTGTTCGCGGCGACGGCCTGGGATGCGTTGCTGATCATCCAGCAGGCCTCGCGCGAGGCCTTGAAGAAGGCGCGGCCGGGAACGCCGGAATTCCGCGCCGCGCTGCGCGACGCGATCGAGAACCTGAAGGACTTCGTCGGCTCGGAGGGCGTCTACAACATGAGCCCGTCGGATCACAACGGCGTGGATTCGCGCAGCCAGGTGATGGTGAAGATCGAGAACGCCGGCTGGAAGCTGCAGCCGTGAAGCCCGGCCCGGCCTAAAGTTTTGGAATCCGCAGCGTCTTGCTGACCATCAGCGTCCCCGAGAGCGCGAACAGCAGCGCCAGCGGATGGAGCTGGCCGCCCGGCAGGCTCCAGGCACCGCCGTAGAGGGTGGGACCGATGCGCGCCTGCCAGGCGGCGAAGGCGAGCACCGCGGTCAGCAGCACGCTGGTCGGGATCGGCGTGCCCTCGAAGTAGGCCACCTTGTCGCTTCCCGCCGAGAGGCTCTCGGCGGTGACGTTGTAGCGCGCCAGCCGCGAGACGCCGCAACAGACGAAATAGACCAGGATGACCGCGTCCCACAGGCCGTTCAGGCCGGCCGCGTAGGCGAGGGCGGCGGGGGCGACGCCGAAGGAGATGACATCGGCGAGCGAGTCGAGCTCGCGGCCGAGCGCCGAGGAGGTGTGGCGCCAGCGGGCGATCCGTCCGTCGAGCACGTCGAAGAGGAAGGCGGCCGGGGCGAAGGCCGCCGCCAGCAGCAGGTCGGACGGGTCGCGGCTGGCGAGGTGGCGCATCGCCATCAGCACCCCGCCGACGCCGCAGGCGGCGTTGCCGAGCGTGAACAGGTCGGCCAGCTGGAAGCCGCGGATCATCGAGAAATGGCGCGGCGCGGAAGGGGTCGGCATCGTCGTCTCCGGTCGTGCGGGGTGGCGCCCGAGTGTCGGCCAGGGTAGCGGGTTTCGTCTGCCAGTCATTTCCCACAGCAAGGCGCGACCTTCGCGACTAGGCGTTCACGCGCGACACGGGTGTACTGGCGCCATCGCGCCATGGCGCGCTCCCTGGAGACGACGATGAGCCACCACCCCAGCCCCGCAACGCAGCGCGAAGCGCTCGAGCAGTCGGAAAAGAAGGCCAGCGAGAAGCAGCCCGGCAGCTACAAGGAAGAGGAAACCGAGGACAAGGTGGTCGAGATCCCGCCGACCGGGCCGGACAAGCGGCCGATCCGCGGCCTGGACTCGTAACGGTCGGATGACGCCCCCGGGACCGAGCGTCCCGGGCAGGCAAATTGCTGCGTCGCCGGTCCGACCGAAGGACCGACGATTCGCTCCCGTTCCTCCACGGCTCTGCTCGCCTGGGCGGCACTCGCGGCACTGCCCGGGGCAAGTCATGCCGGCCTCTCGCTCGACGAGGCCATTTCCCGGCAGCGGGTTCTGCGAAGCGAAGTCCCGGGAATGCCTGTCCCGGACACGCCTCTGGCGCTCGACCCCGAGGCGAGGGACGGCGTGATCGCCGCCATCGGCGGTCCGGGCAACGATCTGCCGCCGCTGCTGCGCCCGGTGATGCGCGGGGACGGCGGCGTCCAGCTTCGGGCCACGACCTCGCTTCTCGACGGCCAGGTCCAGGCCCGCATCGGCGTCGCCGTGCGCGCCGGCGACGATCATCCGTGGACCTTCGACGAGAGCGCGATCAGCGCTCCCCTCGGCGCCGGCCGGATCTACGCCTCGGTCGAGCGGCGGCACTGGGGGCCGTCCTGGACCGGCAGCCTGATCCTCGACGCCGCCGCCCGGCCGGTGCCGGCCGTCGGCTGGCGCAAGGACGACGACCGGCCGTTCGCCGCCGTGCCGTTCAGCTGGCTCGGCCCGTGGCGCACCGACCTGTTCATCGGCCAGTTGACGCAACGCACCGGTCCGGAACACGCGAAGCTGATCGGCGGGCGCTTCCAGTTCATGCCGGTCGAGGGGCTGGAGATCGCGATCTCGCGGACCATGCAGTGGGGCGGCAGCGGCCGGCCGGAGTCGGCGTCCTCGCTCGTTCACGCACTCCTCGGCCAGGACAACGCGCAAAACGGAGACATCACCTCCGAGCCGGGCAACCAGCTCGCCGGCTACGACGCGCGCTACACCTATCGGCTCGGCAGCGGGCGCAGCATCTCGATCTACGGGCAGGCGATCGGCGAGGACGAGGCCAGCCACAAGCCGAGCCACTTTCTCGCCAGCGCCGGCGTCGACCTCGCCCTGCCGATCGGCGACGCCGACGTCCGGCTCTTCGTCGAGTACGCCAACACGACGGCGCGTGGCGCCTTCGGCGAGCCGCAGCTCGGCTCGGCCTATCGCCATCACATCTACACCGACGGCTACACCCAGCTCGGCGATCCGCTCGGCCATCCGCTCTGGGGCGACACGCTCCTGACCTCGGTCGGTGCCTACGTCGATCGCGGCACCGTGACCGGCGCCTTCATGGTGCATTGGGGCTCTGCCTATCCGACCGCGCAGCGCTGGCCGGGCGGCGGCAGGATCGGCGGCGCGAATGCCGAGGTCGGCTGGAAGGTCACGCAGGACGCGCGCGTCGGCGTCGCCCTGATGTACTGGCGCGACCCGCTCGAGACCCGGCTCCGGGCGCAGCTCTGGGGACAGATCGCGCTGCCCTGAGCGGCGAGGCTGGCTTCGCTATTCCTCTTCCGACCAGGTGTAGCCGTCGCGCGCCACCAGCGCGCTCGCGGCGGGAGGTCCCCAGGTGCCGGTGGCATACGGACGCGGCCCGGCGTCGTCTCTCTGCCAGGCGCTCAGGATCGGCTCGACCCAGGCCCAGGCTTCCTCCTGCTCGTCGCTGCGCACGAACAGGTTGAGCCGGCCGGCGATCACGTCGAGCAGCAGCCGCTCGTAGGCGCCGACCCGGTTCTCGGCGAAGGCCTTGTCGAAGTCGAGGTCGAGCGAGACCGGCGCCAGCGCCTCGGACTGGCCGGCGCCCTTGGCGGCGAGCAGGTGCAGCTCGAGGCCGTCTTCCGGCTGCAGCTTGATCACCAGCTTGTTCGGCCGATTGACGCCGGGAAAGATGGCGTGCGGCGTCGGCCGGAAGTTGACGACGATCTGCGCGTCGCGGGCCGCCAGGCGCTTGCCGGTGCGCAGGTAGAAGGGCACGCCGGCCCAGCGCCAGTTCTGCACCTCGGTGCGCAGGGCGACGAAGGTCTCGGTCCGGCTGCCGGCCGGCACCTTGTCTTCCTCGAGGAAGCCCGGCACCGGCTTGCCGTCGACCGTGCCGGCGCGGTACTGGCCGCGGATCACGTCGCGGGCGACGCTCTCGGCGCTGAAGGGCTTGAGCGAGCGCAGCACCTTCAGCTTCTCGTCGCGGATCGCATCGGCGAGATTGCGCGACGGCGGCTCCATCGCGATCATCGTCAGGAGCTGCAACGCATGGTTCTGGATCATGTCGCGCAGCGCGCCGGTGCGGCTGTAGAAATCGCCCCGCGTTTCGACGCCGATCGATTCGGCAAGCGTGATCTGGATGTTGGCGATCGATTCGCGCCGCCAGAGCGGCTCGAACAGGGCATTGCCGAAGCGCAGCGCCGTCAGGTTCTGCACCGCGGGCTTGCCGAGGTAGTGGTCGATGCGGAACGCCTGCTCCTCGCGGAACACCGAGCGGACCACCCGGTTGATTTCGCGCGCGCTCGCCAGGTCGTGGCCGAGCGGCTTTTCCAGCACCACTCGGACCGCATCGCCGTTGAGTCCGGCGGCGCCGAGCTGGGCGCAGATCGTCGGGAAGAGGTCGGGGCTGGTGGCGAGGTACATGACGACGACGTCGGCCGGGGCCGTCCGGCCGACGCTCGACGCCAGCCAGGCCTTGAGCTGCGCGTAGCCGCTCGGCGCGGCGAGGTCGAGGCGCAGGTAGTGCAGCAGGCCGGCGAAGCGCGCGAACTCCTCGTCGCTGGGGCGCTTGGCGCCCTCGACTTCCTGGAAGCGCTCCTTCAGCCAGGCGCGGTAGTCGTCGTCGCTCATCTCCTGGCGGGCGACGGCGAGGATCCGTCCGCCTTCCGGCAGCTTGCCGTGACGAAACGCCTGGAACAGCGCCGGCATGAGCTTGCGCCAGGTGAGGTCGCCGGTGCCGCCGACGACGACGAGATCGAATGACATGAGGGAAAGGATACGATGCTTCGTCGAGCGCCTGGCCGGGAGGGCCGCGCAAGAGCGCAGCGGGGAGACGACGGGATGAGAAGCAAGGCGTGGGCCGCACTCGCGGTCGGGGGTTTGCTGGCGGGCGGCGCGGCGGCGCAGCAGGGCCAGGTGAACGTGATCTGCTCGGTGCAGGCCGACTGGTGCAACCTGATCCAGACCGTCTACGCGAAGACCACCGGTGTCAAGGTGAACATGTCGCTGAAGGGCTCGGGCGAGGCGCTGGCGCAGCTGATCGCCGAGCGCGCCAATCCGAAGACCGACGTCTGGTTCGGCGGCACCGGCGATCCGCACCTGCAGGCCGCCGAGCAGGACCTGACGCTCGAATACAAGTCGGCGTCGCTGCCGCAGCTGCACGAGTGGGCGCAGCAGCAGGCGAAGCAGTCGGGCTACAAGACGGTCGGCATCTATTCCGGGCCGCTCGGCTTCGGCTACAACACGGAGCTCCTCGCCAAGAAGAAGATCGCCGCGCCGAAGAGCTGGGCCGACCTGCTCAAGCCCGAATACAAGGGCGACATCCAGGTCGCCAACCCGGCATCAAGCGGCACCGCCTACACGATGATCGCGACCCTGGTGCAGCTGATGGGCGAGGACAAGGCCTTCGAGTACATGAAGGGCCTGCACCGCAACGTCAGCACCTACACCCGCTCGGGCACGGCGCCGATCAAGGCGGTGGCGCGCGGCGAGACCGCGGTCTCGATCAGCTTCGTCCACGACGGGCCGCAGGAGAAGATGCAGGGGTTCCCGCTGGAAACGGTCACGCCTGCGGAAGGCACGGGCGCGGAGATCGGCTCGATGTCGATCGTCAAGGGCGCGAAGAACCTCGAGGCGGCGAAGAAGTTCTACGAATGGGCGCTGACGCCGCAGGCGCAGCAGTTCGGCGCGGCCTCGCGCCAGTACCAGCTGCCGTCGAACAAGGCGACGCCGGTCGACCCGAACGTGCCCGATTTCAAGAAGATCAAGCTCATCGCCTACGACTATGCCAAGTACGGCGCCAGCGCCGAGCGCAAGCGCCTGATCGCGCGCTGGGAGAAGGACGTCAATTCGCTGCCGAAGTGAACCGGCGGCCAAGGAGCCGAGAGCCATGAGCGAAGCCGCTTCCCCTTCCCAGGCCGACAAGGCCGCGAAATTCCGCGCCCTGCACGAGCGCGCCGGCGCGTTCGTCATTCCCAATCCCTGGGACGCGGGCTCGGCGCGCATGCTGCTGGACCTCGGCTACGAGGCGCTCGCCACCTCGAGCGGCGCTTCGGCGGCGGTGCGGGGTAGGAAGGACGGCCAGCTCAGCCGCGACGAGGCGCTGGCGCATGCGCGCGAGATCGTCGCCGCCACCGACCTGCCGGTCGCCGGCGACCTGGAGAACGGCTTCGGCGAATCGCCGGCGCAGGTCGCCGAGACGATCCGCCTCGCGGCCGCGGCCGGGCTGGTCGGCGGCTCGATCGAAGACTTCACCGGCGACAAGGCGCGCCCTTTCTACGCCCTCGACCTCGCGGTGCAGCGCATCGCCGCGGCCGCCGCCGCCGCGCGGGCGTTGCCGTTTCCCTTCACGCTGACGGCGCGCTGCGAGCATTTCCTGCGCGGCCACGCCGACCTCGCCGCGACCATCGCCCGCCTCCAGGCCTACGAGGCGGCGGGGGCCGACGTGCTGTTCGCGCCGGCGCTTCCCGACCTCGAATCGGTGCGCGCCGTCTGCGCGGCGCTGAAGAAGCCGCTCAATTTCATGGCCGGCATTCCCGGCAAGTCGTTCAGCGTCGCCGCGCTCGAAGCCGCGGGCGTCAAGCGCATCAGCCTCGCGACCTCGCTCTACCGCGCGGCGATGAAGGCGGCGCGCGAAGCCGCGACCGAGGTCCGCAGCACCGGCAGCTTCGGCTACATCGATCGCCTGTGAGCCGCGCCGCCGGTCGCGACCGGATGCGGGCGGCCCTGTTCGCCTGGACCGGCCTCGGCCTCGCGGCCTTTGCCCTTCTCCCTTGGTATCTCGCGGCCGACAAGGGCCTGCTCGATTCGATCCAGGCGGTGTTCGCCGCCGACGATTCGGCGAGCGGCTTGCGCGCCGCCGCGAGCCTGCATCGGCCGTGGCTCTGGGTGGCGGTGCTCGGCCTCGGACTCTGTGCGGCAGGCGCCTTCGCCGCGGGCCGAAGCCGCGGGCGGCTGGTCGGTCTCGGCGCGGTCGTCGGCCTCGTGGGCCTGCTCGGTAGCGGCTTCGCGATCGGCGCGACCGGCTGGTCGTTCGCCTGGATGAGTGCCGCCTTCGGCGCGCTGGCTGCGGGCCAGCCCGGGTTCGGCCTCGGCGGCGCCCTGACCCTGCTCGCGCTGCTGATGCTCCTCGGCTGCGGCCTGGCCGGCACCGGCAAGTTCCGTGGCGACGCCTTCGTCGCCGGCGCAGTGGTGCTGTGCGCGGCGCTGCTGCTGCTGTTCGTCGCCCTGCCGGTCGCGGTGGCGCTGGCCGGCGCCTTCGTCGACGATGCCGGCCGGTTCTCGCTCGCCGCCGTCGCCGAGCGGCTGGGCCACGAGCGCACCTGGGGGCTGGGCTGCCTGGCCGGCGGGGTGCGCTGCGGCGTTGCCTGGAACACGCTCTTCCTGGCGCTGCTGACGGCGGTCGGAACGACCGTGCTCGGCACCCTACTGGCGCTGGTGGCCGAGCGCGGCGCGCCGCGGCTGAAGACGCCGGTGCACCTGCTCTCGGTGCTGCCGATCATCACCCCGCCGTTCGTCGTCGGCCTCGGCCTGATCCTGCTGTTCGGCCGCGCCGGCATCGTCAACCAGGTGCTCGAGTCGGCCTTCGGCGTGACGCCGACGCGCTGGTTCTACGGCCTGCCGGGCCTCTGGCTGGCGCAGCTGTTCGCGTTCACGCCGATCGCCTGCCTGATCATGCGCGGCGTCGTCGCCGGCATCAGCCCCTCGCTCGAGGAGGCGGCGCAGACGCTGCGCGCCGACCGCTGGACGACCTTTCGCACGGTCACATTGCCGCTGCTCACGCCGGGGCTGGCCAACGCCTTCCTGGTCGGCTTCATCGAGAGCGTCGCCGACTTCGGCAACCCGATCGTCGTCGGCGGCCAGTACAGCGTTCTTTCGACCGAGGTGTTCTTCGCCATCGTCGGCGCCCAGTTCGACCAGGGCCGGGCGGCCTCGCTGGCGCTGGTGCTCTCGGTGTTCGCGCTCGTCGCCTTCCTGCTGCAGCAGAAGGCGGTCGGCCGCGTCGGCTACACCACCGTCTCCGGGAAGGGCGACGCCGGCGTGCCGATGCGCCTGCCCGCCGGTCTCTCGCGAGGGATGCTGGCGATCGTCCTGCCCTGGCTGGCGTTCACCATCGTCGTCTACCTGTTCGCCTTCGCCGGCGGCTTCGTCGCCACCTGGGGCCGCGACTACACGCCGACCTTGCGCCACTTCGTCACCGCCTTCGACCTGCAGTGGGCCGACGCGGCCGCCGGCGGTGGCCTGGTCTGGGCCGGCACCGCCTGGAACTCGCTGTTCACGACCGTGAAGCTCGCGGCGCTGGCCGCGCCGGTCTGCGCCGGTCTCGGGCTGCTGATCGCGTGGCTGCTGGCGCGGACGAGTTTTCGCGGCCAGTCGGCCTTCGAGTTCGGGGCGCTGCTGGCGTTCGCCATTCCCGGCACGGTGCTCGGCGTCAGCTACGTGCTGGTCTTCAACGTGCCGCCGTTCGAGCTCACCGGCACGGCGCTGATCATCGTCCTCTGCTTCGTCTTTCGGAGCCTCCCGGTCGGCGTGCGCGCCGGCGCCGCGGCCTTCAAGCAGATCGACCGCTCGCTCGACGAGGCCTCGACCCTGCTCCATGCGCGCACCGCGACGACGCTGCGTCGGATCGTCCTGCCTTTGCTCAAGCCCGCCCTGGTGGCGGCGCTGGTCTACAGTTTCGTGCGCTCGATGACCACCGTCTCGGCCGTGATCTTCCTCGTGACCGCGGAGAACGAACTGGCGACGACCTACATCATCGGCCGCGTCGGCAACGGCGACTACGGCGTCGCCCTGGCCTATTGCACGGTGCTGATCGTGCTGATGTCGCTGGCGGTCGCGGCGATCCAGTGGGCAGTCGGCGAGCGCCGCCTCGGCCGACGCCATGCCGCCGATGCCGTGAGCCGATGAGCACGCCCGCCCCGGCTTCCGCGGTCGGCGTCGCCCTGCGCGGCGTCAGCAAGCGCTACGGCCTTTCGCCGTCCGCGCCGCTGGCGGTGCGCGACGTCAGCTTCGAGATCGCGCCCGGCACGCTGACCACGCTGCTCGGCCCGAGCGGCTGCGGCAAGACCACCACCTTGCGCATGATCGCCGGGCTCGAGGCGCCGAGCGCCGGCAGCATCTGGATCGGCGGCCGCGACGTGACGCTGCTGGGGCCGGCCGAGCGCAACGTCAGCATGGTGTTCCAGAGCTACGCGCTGTTCCCGCACATGGACGTGCTCGGCAACGTCGCCTACGGCCTCGAGGTCTCGGGCGTGGCCAAGCGCGAGGCGCGCGAGCGGGCGCGATCGGCGATGGCGGGCGTCGGCCTCGACGGCCTGGCCGCGCGGTTGCCGAGCGAGCTCTCCGGCGGCCAGCAGCAGCGCGTCGCGCTCGCCCGCGCGCTCGTGCTCGAGCCCGCGGTGCTGCTGTTCGACGAGCCGCTGTCAAATCTCGACGCGCGCCTGCGCCGCTCGATGCGCGAGGAGATCCGCGCCCTGCAGCAGCGGCTCGGCCTGACGGTTGCCTACGTCACCCACGACCAGGGCGAGGCGCTGGCGGTGAGCGACCGCATCATCGTCATGAACCAGGGCGAGATCGCCCAGTCAGGCACGCCCGACGAGCTTTACGAGCGGCCGGCGAGCGAGTTCGTCGCCGGCTTCATGGGCGAGGCGATGCTGTTCGACGCCACCCTGCGCGCCGACGGCGGGGTGCAGCTCGGGCCGCTGCTCGTGGCCAGCGTCGCACCGCCCTCGGCGAAAGGCGACGGCCAGGCGCTCAAGGTCGCGGTCCGGCCCGAGGCCTGGCGCATCGTCGCCGCGGGCGAGGGCGAGCTCGCGGCGATCGTGCAGAAGTCGGCCTACCTCGGCAGCACCCGCGAATACACCTTCGAAACCGCGCTCGGGCCGATCTTCGTCGTCGCTGCCGAGGCGTCGCGAACCCTGCAACCCGGCGAGCTCGCGGGTCTCCGCCTCGCGCGGCAGGGCGTGGCGATCGTGCCGGCCGACAATGGCAAGCCTGCTTCCTGACGACACCGGCCCGAACCCCATGATCCCGTTTCCGCGCTGCGACGCCACCGCCGCCTGGGCCGCCCTGCGCGGCCACTTCGAAGCCCACGGCCGCGATCTCGACCTGCGCGAGGCCTTCGACCGCGACCCGGCGCGCTTCGAGCGCTTCGGCGTCGAGGCGCCGGAAGTGTTCTGCGACCTGTCGAAGAACCGCATCGACGCGGCGACCCTGCACTTCCTCGCCGACCTGGCGCGCGAGTGCGGGGTCGAGGCCTGGCGCGACGCGATGCTCGCGGGCGAGGCGATCAACACCACCGAGGGACGGGCGGTGCTGCACACCGCCTTGCGCGCCCCGCCCGGCACGGCGCCGTTTTCCGACGAGGTGCAGGCCACGCGCGAGGCGATGCTCGTCTTCGCCGAGGTGGTGCGGGCGTGGGCCGAGAACGGCACGCGGCCGCTCCGCCACGTCGTCAACATCGGCATCGGCGGCAGCGACCTCGGGCCGCAGATGGCGGTCGCGGCGCTGGCGCCGTTCGCCCATCCGCGGCTCGAGCTGCACTTCGTCTCCAACGTCGACGGCCACGACATCGCCTCGGTGCTCGGCCGCGTCGCCCCGGCCGAGACGCTCTTCATCGTCGCCAGCAAGACCTTCACCACCCAGGAGACCATGGCCAATGCGGCGACCGCGAAGGCCTGGTTCCTCGCCGGCGGCGGCGGCGAGGTGGCCGAGCACTTCGTTGCCGCGACGACCAACGTCGAAGCGGCGGCACGCTTCGGCATCACCCGCACCTTCGGCTTTCGCGACTGGGTCGGCGGCCGCTACTCGCTCTGGTCGGCGATCGGCCTGCCGATCGCGATCGCCGTCGGCGCCGCGGGCTTTCGCGAGCTGCTCGCGGGCGCGCGGGCGATGGACGAGCATTTCGCCGCGGCGCCGATCGAGAAGAACCTGCCGATGCTGCTCGGCCTCGTCGACGTCTGGTACCGCAACTTCCACGGCTTCACCAGCCGCAGCGTCGCCCCGTACCACCACGGCCTGAAGCGCCTGCCCGCCTACCTGCAGCAGCTCGAGATGGAAAGCAACGGCAAGCGCGTCGACCGCGAAGGCCGGGTGCTGCCATTCGCGACCAGCGCCGTGGTCTGGGGCGAGCCGGGCACCAACGGCCAGCACGCCTACTTCCAAATGCTGCACCAGGGCACGGACACGGTCCCGGTCGAATTCATCCTGGTGAAGCACGCGGACGCGAACGCCGGCGGCGGCCAGGCCGTGAGCGAATCGCTGGCACGCCAGCAGGTGATGCTGCTCGCCAACGGGCTGGCGCAAGCGCAGGCGCTGATGCAGGGGCAGAAGTCGGCCGAGCCGCACCGCGACTTTCCGGGGAACCGGCCGAGCACGACCTTCGTTCTCGAACGCCTGACGCCGCGCTCGCTGGGCGCGCTGATCGCCCTGTACGAGCATCGCGTCTTCACCGCCGGCGCGGTGTGGGGGATCGACAGCTTCGACCAGTGGGGCGTCGAGCTCGGCAAGGTGCTGGGCAACCGCCTGCTGCCGCTGCTCGAGGGCGGTGACGTCGGTGCCGCGGGCCTGGACGGTTCGACCGCCGGGCTGCTTCGGCGGGTGCGCGGCTAGGGGGTTGTCAGCGGCCGGCCTTGTCACGGACGAGGTGATCGAATGATCGAAAGACGCACGCTTCTCTTCGGCTCGGCCGGCCTTGCTGCCGCATTGCCGGCCCGACCGCAAGCCCCCGGCCGTACCTATCGGATCGGGTATCTCGGCTTCACAGCCAGCAACACCGCCGACGATCTGCGCGACTGGAACGGGTTCGTGGAGCGCCTGCGCGACCTTGGCTTTTCGGAGGGGCGCAACCTGGTCATCGAGCAGCGATTCGCCGAAGGGCGGAACGAGCGCTACACGGACCTTGCCGTCGAGCTGGTCCGGATGAAGGTCGACCTTGTCGTCGTCACCAGCGGCACATCGGCGCGGGCGGTGATGGCGGCGAGCCGCAGCCTGCCGATCGTCACGCTGTCGATTCCCGATCCGGTTCGGGCGGGCCTCGTCGCCACGATGGCCCGGCCCGGCGGCCAGCTGACGGGGATGTCGAACCTCGCCGAGGAGCTGACGCCGAAGCGGATCGAGCTGCTCAAGCTTGTGCTGCCGTCCGCCCGGCTGATCGCCTTCGCCCGCTGCAGGAGCTGTTCGCTGACGGCAGGGGAGAGCCCTGAGGCGGTGGCCGCGATGTACCTCGAGCACGAGAGGGCGGCGCGCGCGCTCGGCGTGGGTTGGCTGCCTCTGGACGTCGATTCCGCCGACGATTTCGATGCCGCGAGCGCCACCTTGCGTCGCGAGCGTCCCGACGCGCTCCTGATCAGCGCCACCCAGATCAACGTCGCCCTGCGCCCGCGCTGGCTCGCCTTCGCCGCCGAGCAGCGGCTGCCGATGCTCGCGCCCTACAAAGGCTTCGGCGCCATGCTGTCCTATGGACCCGAATTCGCGGCCATCATGCGCAGGGCCGCCGAATATGTCGCGAAGATCCTCAGTGGGACGGCCCCGGGCGAGCTGCCCATGGAGGAACCGACGAAGTTCGAGTTCGTGGTCGATCTCCGCTTGGCTCAGGCCATGGGCCTGACGATTCCTCCCAGTGCCCTGGCGCTCGCGGACCGGGTGATCCGGTGACTTGAGTGGTGCCGCTGCCTGAAGCGGCTCACTCGATCACCGCATCGGCCCGGGCCAGCAGCGACTTCGGAATGACGACGCCGATCGCCTTGGCCGTCTTGAGGTTGATGACCAGCTCGAACGTGGTCGGCCCCACGAGGGGCAGATCAGCCGGCTTGGCACCCCTCAGGATCTTGTCGACCTGAAGAGCGCCGCTCCGCCAGAGATCCGGCATGCTCGGGCCGTAGGCGATCAGTCCTCCGCCTTCCACCCACTGGGTCTGCGTGGACATCGCCGGCAGGCGGTTCTTCGCGGCGAGCTCGGCCAGGCGAAGCCGGTGGACGAAGAAGATCGAATCCCCCGTGAGGAGCAACGCGTCCGCGCGTGCCCGTGCCATCGCCGCGAAGGCGGCATCGAATTCCTGCGGCGCGCGCGCTTCCAGCAACTGGAGCCGCAAATCGAGCGAGCGTGCCGCGGTCTCGATCTTGCTCATCGTGAGCGGCAGGGTCGGCGACGCGCCCGGGTTCGACAGGACGGCCACGAGCCGGGCCCTGGGCAGGACTTCCTTGAGCAGCTCGAGTTGCTTGCCGAAGATGTCCGTGTCGTGGCTGTAGGTGACACCGGTGACATTGCCGCCGGGCCGCGTCAGGCTGGCGACGAGCCCGGCGGCCACCGGCTCGCTCAAGCCCATGCCGACGATCGGGATCGTGCGCGTGGCGTTGCGGGCCGCCAAGGTGGCGGGCACCGGGGATGCCGCGATGACATCCATCTTCAGCCGGACCAACTCCTCCGCGAGCGCGGGAAGCCGCTCGACCTGGCCTTCCGCATAGCGCTGCTCGATCACGATGTTCTGGCCTTCCACCCAGCCGCGCTCGCGCAGCGTCTGCCGGAAGGCCTCGAGGGGACGGACGTAGGAGGTCGCGCTCGAGCCGGTGGAGAGATAGCCGATCCGGTACACCTTCGCGGCTGACTGCGCACGGACCGACAACGAGGCGGGCAGCATCCATCCGAGGAGCAGGCCACGCCTGCAACGACTCGGTGATGTGCTGCCAGACATGGGCACCTCCTGCCGCCCTGGGCGGCGCGCTCGATTCTCTGCCATCCGAACCGTTGATCGGCCTTCCCGTTTCCTCGTGTCACCGGAACCTACAATGCCTCGCCGCACCGCCCTGGGATTCCATGGCATGGGGACGCAGCGCGGCAATCCGGCTCGGGTTCGGCTTGGATCGAGGGCTCTGAACGATGAAACGGCGCAGCTTGTTGGCGTTCTTCGGCACTGCCCCTCTCGTGAGCGGTCCGGCGCGCGCGCAACGGGAGATGCCCGTCGTCGGCTTCCTGAACCCGGTGTCGCCGGACACCTACGCCTTCAACGCCGCAGCCTTCAGGGAAGGCCTTGCCGAGGCCGGCTTCGTCGAAGGCCGCACCGTGCGCATCGAGTACCGGTGGGCCAAGGGCGACTACGCGCAGTTGCCGGCGCTCGCGGCTGAGCTCGCGGCGTTGAAGGTGGCCGCGATCGCGGCCACGGGCGACATCGCGTCGGCGCGGGCCGCGAAGGCAGCGACGAGCACCATCCCGATCGTCTTCACCGTCGGCGCCGATCCGGTGGGCCACGGCCTGGTCGCGAGTCTCAACCGGCCGGGAGGCAACGTCACCGGCATCCATCTCTTTTCGTCGATCCTCAGCGGCAAGCGGGTCGAGCTGCTGACTGAGTTCGCACCCAATTCCCGCCGCATTGCCCTGGTGATGAATCCCGACAACTTTGCGGCCAAGGCCGAGCAGCAGGAAGGCATCGCCGCCGCCCGAACGCTCAACCGCGAAGCCTTCATCGTCAACGCCAGGAAGCCCGACGAGATCGCCGGCGCTCTCGCCGAGGCGCTGCGTCTCAAGGCCGACTCCTACTCGGCCGCGAGCGACCCGCTCATCCTGGACCGCCGCGGCGAGATCGTCGCCTGGGGCCAGGCGCACGGCCTTCCCGGCATCGGCTTCGTGCGCCAGTTCGCCACCAGCGGCGCGCTGATGAGCTACGGCCCGAGCATCACCTGGATGTACCGTCAGGCGGGCGTGTACATCGGCGCCATCCTCAAGGGCGCGAAGACCGCCGAGCTGCCGGTGGTGCAGCCGACGGGCTTCGAGCTCGTCGTCAATCTCAAGACCGCCGCCGCGCTCGGCCTGGAGCCGCGACCGGCCCTGCTGCTCAGCGCCAACGAGGTGATCCGGTAAATGAGGAGGCGCTGGCGGCTGTTCCCGAAGTACGCGCTGCTGATCGTCTCGGTGGTCGGCGGCATGCTGATCGCCAGCGGCGTGATCGGCGTCTACTTCTCCTGGCGCGACACCGAGGCGAACCTCGTCGCCCTTCAGGTCGAGAAGGCGGAGAGCGCCGCGACCCGGATCGAGCAATACATCGTCGACATCGCCCACCAGATCAGCTGGACCGGGCTGCCCCCGGCCAGCGTCGACGGCGATGCGCTCGAGGAACGTCGGTTCGAGTACCTGAAGCTCTTCAAGCAGGTGCAGGCGGTCACGGAGGTCGCCTGGATCGATTCGAGCGGCCACGAGCAACTCCGGATCTCGCGCCTGGCCATGAACACGATCCGGAGCGGCGTCGACTTCTCCCAGGAGCCCAAGTTCCGCGAGGCCGCGGCCGGCCGCATCTACTATGGCCCGGTCTATTTCCGCAAGGGCACCGAGCCCTACATGACGATCGCCCGGTCGGCCGGCGGCGGCGTGACCGCGGCCGAGGTCAACCTCAAGTTCGTCTGGGACGTGGTCTCGCGCATCCGGATCGGCGAGGCCGGCCGGGCCTACGTGATCGACGCCGAGGGCAGCCTGATCGCCCATCCCGACATCAGCCTGGTGCTGCGCAAGACCGACCTCAGCCTGCTGCCGCAGGTCGTCGCGCTGCGCCAGCCCGATGCCAAGGCCCGGCCGCTGGCGAAGGGCATCGCCGGCGACCCGGTGCTGTCGGCCAACGCCGCGATTCCGACCTTGCACTGGACCGTGTTCGTCGAATCGCCCGAGGCGGAGGCGTTCGCTCCGCTCTATGCGTCGATCCTGCGCGCCGCGCTGCTGCTCGGCGCCGGCCTGCTGGTCTCGATGGTGGCGAGCTTCTTCGTCGCCCGCGCCCTGGTGCGGCCGCTGCAGGCGCTGCAGGAGGGCGCGGCACGGATCGGCGCCGGCGAGCTCGACCGGCGCATCGACGTGCGGACCGGCGACGAGCTCGAGGGCGTTGCCGAGCAGTTCAACAAGATGGGCGCGGCGCTCAAGGAATCGTACGCGGGCCTCGAAGGCAAGGTCGAGGCGCGGACTGCCGAGCTCAGCGAGGCACTCGAGCAGCAGACAGCGACCGCCAACGTGCTGAACGTGCTGTCGCAGTCTCCCACCGACGTGCAGCCGGTGTTCGACGCCATCGTCGAGAGTGCGCTCGCCCTGTGCGGCGCGCGCATGGGCGGTGTCGCGCGCTTCGACGGCGAGCTCGTCCATCTGGCCGCGTTCCACGGCCCGTCGGCCGAAGGCGCCGCGATGATGCGGGGCGCATTTCCGATGAAGCCTGGCGCTGGCTCGCTCCTGGCGCGCGCCGTCGCGCGGCGCGAGCCGGTGCAGATCTACGATGTCGTCGAGGATCCCGACTACGCGTTGAAGGACGCCACCGTCCAGCTCGGCTATCGCAGCAGCCTGGGTGTGCCGATGATCCGCGACGGCGAGGTCGTGGGCTCGATCGGCGTCAGTCGCGAGGAGCCGAGCGTGTTTCCCGAGAAGCACGTCCGGCTGCTGCAGATCTTCGCCGACCAGGCGGTGATCGCGATCGAGAACGTGCGCCTCTTCAACGAGACGCGCGACGCCCTGCGCAAGGTCGAGCAGCGCACGCGCGAGCTGAGCGAGGCGCTCGACTACCAGGTGGCGATCAGCGACGTGCTGCGCGTCATCAGCCAGTCGCCGACCGACGTCGCGCCGGTGTTCGAGGCGATCCTCGACTGCGCGACGCGCCTGTTCGGCAGCGCGGTCGCGGCCGTCTACCGGTACCGGGACGGCCTGGTCGAGCTGGTCGCCACCCGCAACTGGCCGGACGAGGCGGTGGAGGTCGCGCGCTCGGTCTATCCGGCGCCCCCGAGCAAGGGGCTCCTGGCCGGGCGCGTCATCCTGTCGGCGCAGGCGCACAGCGTCGACGACGCGCTGATCGACCCCTCGTACAACCAGGCGTTCGCGCAGGCAGGGTCATGGCGTCGCATGGCCGGCGCGCCGATGCTGAAGGACGGTGCGCCGATCGGCGCGATCCTGGTGGCCTGGCCAGAGCCCGGAGAGACGCCTCAACGCCAGATCGATCTCTTCAAGACCTTCGCCGACCAGGCCGTGATCGCGATCGAGAACGTTCGCCTGATGAACGAGACCAAGGAGGCGCTCGAGCGGCAGACCGCGACAGCCGAGATCCTGAGGGTGATCGCCAGTTCTCCAGCCGACGTACAGCCGGTCTTCGATGCGATCGCGGCCAGCTCCAACCGGCTGATGGCCGGTCTCTCCACGGGCGTCTTCCTGATCATCGACGACACCATGCACCTCAAGGCGTTCACGCGGATCAGCGAGGAGGCCGACGCGGCGCTGAAGGCCGCCTTCCCGATGCCGCTGGGTGCCTATCCCGCCGGCGCGTTGATCCGCCAGGGCGCCGTCGCCCAGATGACCGATGTCGAGGTCGATTGGGCGGCCCATCCCCGCTTGATCGCTACGGCGCGCATGCGCGGCTTCCGCAGCGTGCTGTGGAGCCCGCTCATGCGAGAAGGCGTTGCCGTCGGCGTGATCAGCGTCACCCGTGTCGAACCGGGACCCTTTGCGCCACATCACGTCGAGCTGCTGCAGACGTTTGCCGACCAGGCGGTGATCGCGATCGAGAACGTTCGCCTGTTCAACGAGACCAAGGAGGCGCTCGAGCGGCAGACCGCGACCGCCGAGATCCTGCGCGTCATCAGCGGCTCGATCACCGACACGCAGCCCGTGTTCGACGCGATCGTCCAGAGCTGCCGGCGCCTGTTCGGCGGCAAGTCGGTGCACCTGGCGATGCCGCGCGGCGACATGATCGAGGACGTCGCCTTCGCCACCGCCGCGCCGTCGCCGAAGGGCATCGGCTTCCTCAAGCCCTGGCCGCTCGACCGCGGCAGCGGCGCCGGCACCTGCATCCTCGATGCGCGCGTGATTGCCGTCGCCGACACCGTCGAGGGGGCGAAGCAGTTCTGGCGCATGCCCGACCTGGCGATCGCCCTCGGCTACCGCTCGTGCCTGTTCGTTCCGCTGCTGAAGGACGGCAAGGCGCTCGGCTCGATCACCATCCTGCGCGAGACCACCGGCGCGTTCGACGACCAGGAGATCGCGCTCGCCCAGACCTTCGCCGACCAGGCGGTGATCGCGATCGAGAACGTGCGGCTGTTCAACGAGACCAAGGAGGGTCTGCGGCAGCAGACGGCCGTCGCCGGCGTCCTCAAGGTCATCAGCCAGTCGACCTTCGATCTCGAGCGCGTGCTGGCGACGCTGATCGACAACGCGACCCAGCTCTGCGAGGCGAGCCACGGCTTTGTCTTCCGCCCGCAGGGCGACGTGTTCCGCCTGGCGGTGTCGCACGGGGCGTCGCCGGAGTTCGTCGAGCACATCGCGGGAATCCCGGTGCGGCCGGAGCGCGGCTTCCTGATCGGCCGCGTGGTGCTCGAGCGGCACCCGGTGCAGATCCTCGACGCACTGGACGATCCGGACTACCGGCAGGCACAGTCGCAACGGCTCGGCGGCTACCGGACCATGCTCGGCTTGCCGATGCTGAGCGGCAGCACAGTCGTCGGCGTGATCGTCGTCTGGCGCCAGGAGGTGCGCGCCTTCACCGACAAGCAGATCGAGCTGCTGACCACCTTCGCCGACCAGGCGGCGATCGCGATCGAGAACGTGCGGCTCTTCAACGAGACGAATGAGGCGCTCGAGCGCCAGACCGCAACGGCCGAGGTGCTGAAGGTGATCAGCGCCTCGCCGACCGACGTGCAGCCGGTGCTGAATGCCGTTGCCGAGCGCGCCGGGCTGCTGTGCAAGTCCGAAGGCAGCCGGGTCTGGCTGCTGGCCGGCGGCGACAAGCTGCGCGCGGCGGCCAGCTACGGGCCAGCGTTCGCCGGCGACGACGAGCTGCCGCTTCGCCGCACGTCGATCGTCGGCCGTGCGTTCCTCGAGCGCAGCCTGCTGCACGTCGAGGACGTCGTCCCCCTGATCGACACCGAGTACCCTGAAGTGCGCGACATGCAGGCGCGGTACGGCTTTCGCACGGTGCTGGCGGTGCCGATGATGCGCGAGGGCCAGCCGATCGGCGTGATCACCCTGCTGCGGCGCTGGGTCCAGCCCTTCCCCGAGGCCGACGTCAGCCTGGTCCAGACCTTCGCCGACCAGGCGGTGATCGCGATCGAGAACACGCGCCTGTTCAACGAGACCAGGGAAGCGCTCGAGCGCCAGACCGCGACGGCCGAGATCCTGCGCGTCATCAGCGCCTCGATGACCGAGGCGCAGCCGGTCTTCGACGTCATCGCCGAGCGCGCGGTGCGCCTGACCGGAGCGGGCCTCGGCTTCGTCTTCCGCTTCGACGGCGACTGGATCCACATCGCGAGCGCCCACGGCGTGACCCAGGAGGGCCTGGACGCCGCACGCAAGGCATTCCCGATGCAGCCGGGCGACGGGTCGGCCACCGCGCGTGCCGTGCGCGACGGCGTGGTGGTCAACATCGGCGACGTGCTGACGGACGTCGGCGTCGGCTACAAGACCCTGGACATCGCCCGGCTCGCCGGTTACCGCGCCGTGCTGGCCGTGCCGATGCTGCGCGAGCAGGAAATCGTCGGCGCGATCGCCGTGACGCGCGCCGAGCCGGGCGTGTTCGCCGAGCGCGAGGTCGATCTGCTGAAGACGTTCGCGAGCCAGGCGGTGATCGCGATCGAGAACGCGCGCCTGTTCAACGAGACCAAGGAAGCGCTCGAGCACCAGATCGCCACTTCCGAGGTCCTGCAGGCGATCAGCAACTCGGTGGCCGACACGGCGCCGGTGTTCGACAAGATCCTCGCCGGCTGCGAGCGCCTGTTCGCCGGCAACCAGCTGATCGTCTTCCTGGTCGACGACCAGGAGCAGCTCACCCTGGGAGCGATCCGCGGACCCGATCCCGAGCGGATCGAGCGCGCGCGCGGCATCTTCCCGGTGCCGCTGGCCGGCACCGCCACCGAGCAGGCGATCCGCGAGCGCCGGCTCGTGACTTTCGCCGACGTGCTGGGGGATCCCGGCGTTCCTGAGGGACTTCGCCGGATCGCGACCCAGTTCGGAGAGAGCTACTCGGTGGCGATCGCGCCGATGCTCTGGGAGGGAAGGGCGATCGGCTCGATCCTGGTCGGCCGAGCCGAGCTGCGCGCGTTCGACGACAAGGAGCAGCGGCTGCTGCGCACCTTCGCCGACCAGGCCGTGATCGCGATCCAGAACGCGCACCTCTTCAACGAGACCCGGGAGGCGCTCGAGCAGCAGACGGCGACGTCCGACGTGCTGCAGGTCATCAGCAGCTCGGTCGCCGACACCGCCCCGGTGTTCGAGAAGATCCTCGACAGCTGCCAGCGCCTCTTCGCCACCGCCCAGCTCGGCATCTTCCTCGTCGGCGACGACGGCCAGCTGCACACCGGCGCGTTCCGCGGCTCGCTGATCGAGGGAACGAAGCAGACATTCCCCCGGCCCCTCGACCAGACGTCCACGGGTCTGGCCATCCGGCGCCGGGAGCCGGTGTACATCGGCGACGCCCTCGCTGCCCCCGAGACGGCTCAGGCGACCCGCGCGGTCGCCGACCTCGCCGGCAACTTCTCCGCCGTGTTCGCGCCGATGCTCTGGGAAGGAACCGGCGTCGGCTCGATCGGCGTGCTCCGGCAGCCGCCAAGGCCGTTCTCCGCCAAGGAGGTCACCCTGCTGCGGACCTTCGCCGACCAGGCGGTGATCGCGATCCAGAACGCGCGCCTCTTCAACGAGACCAAGGAGGCGCTCGAGCAGCAGACGGCGACCTCCGAGGTCCTGCAGGTCATCAGCAGCTCGGTCGCCGACACCCAGCCGGTGTTCGACAAGATCCTCGACAGCTGCGAGCGGCTGTTCGCGGCGACCGGGCTGGGCATCTACCTGATCGACGACGCCGGCATGCTGCAGCGTGGCGGCTTCCGCGCAAAGTACGCAGACTCGGTTCCGATCGTGCGCTCGGTCGCCGGCGAGTTCCCGCGTCCGCTTGCGGGCTCCACGACCGAGATCGCGATCCGTGAACGGCGCGTCGTCCACTTCGCCGACGTGCTCACCGATGTCAACGTGCCGGCGGCGCTGACGCGCATCGCCGCAGTCAGCGGCAACTTTTCGGTCGCCTTCGCGCCCATGCTCTGGGAAGGCCGCGGCGTCGGCGCGATCCAGGTCTCGCGCGACCCGCCGCAGGCTTTCACCGACAAGGAGCAGGCCCTCCTCAAGACCTTCGCCGATCAGGCCGTGATCGCGATTCAGAACGCACGCCTCTTCAACGAGATCCAGGCCAAGAGCCGCGAGCTCGAGCTGGCGAACAAGCACAAGTCGGAGTTCCTCGCCAACATGTCGCACGAGCTGCGCACGCCGCTCAACGCGATCATCGGCTTCTCCGAGGTGCTCTCGGAGAAGATGTTCGGCGAGGTCAACGAGAAGCAGCTCGAGTACCTGCTCGACATC
>Ga0068864_100001000_pt1 | contig 23647 bp, 24 predicted proteins | sample KBSSwiS72_FD_66586 | JGI IMG/M metagenome (GOLD analysis project Ga0068864, IMG submission 66586) | Switchgrass rhizosphere microbial communities from Kellogg Biological Station, Michigan, USA - KBS Switchgrass S7-2 | ecosystem: Host-associated > Plants > Roots > Rhizosphere > Soil ... | reverse complement strand
CGCAGATACACGTCGAAAGACTGGGCGCCGTCCGGCCCCATGTCGTGCCACCACTGGATATAGTTGGGCTGCCATTGCTCCAGCGCGCGCTGCAGCGTGCGGTCGCTCGCAAGATCCACGTTGTTCGGGATTTTCTCGGCGTAATCGATGTTCATCGGAGGGGCTCGCAGAAGACGAAAATCAGGACGGAAATCACGGAGGAAAACGGGCGAAGGCAGCGTCTAGACGCGGTCCCAGTTGAAGCGCGCCTTGTTGCCGGTGCCGAACACTTTCAGCGCGCCGGTCTCGCCGACGGCATTCGGCCGGATGAAGATCCAGTTCTGCCACGCCGACAGCCGCCCGAATACGCGGGTTTCCATCGTCTCGCCCGCGCCGAAACGCAGGTTCGCTTCCATGCCGGTCAGCGCGTCGGGCGAGAGGCTCGCCCGCTCCTCGAGCGCCACGCGCACTTCGTCGGCCCAGTCGAGCTCGTCGGGGATGGCGGTGACGAGCCCGAGGTCGAGGGCTTCGACCGGCGCAAGGGGCCGTCCGATCGCTTCCCTGGCGCGGGCGAGCGGGGCGGCTTCGCCGTAGAAGCGCGCACCGAGTCGCGACTCGCCGTTGACCATGGGATACGTGCCGAAGTTGAGCTCGGACAGCGCGACGCGCGGCGACTCGTCACGTTCGGTCGCGAGCATGTAGCTCCGGTCCGCCGCGAGTGCGAGCTCGAGCAGCGTGCCGGCGAAGCACGACCCCGGCTCTATCAGCGCGAATAGCGTGCGGGAGGTCACGTCGAGACGCGCCAGCGTTCGCCGCAGCATGCCGATCGTCTCCCGCACGAACCAGTGCGATTGGTGACGGGAGAGCGCTGCGTCGGCCGCGAGCACGCGCGAAGCATCGCCTTTCGTCTTCAGCACCCACGTCCCGATGTCCAGCTCGTTCGTGCGCAAAAGCAGGATCGCATCGTCGAGCTCGCGCGCCATCGCAAGCGGCCACCACGACGCGCCCTCGGCGAGGATCGGGCCGAGGCCTTCCGCCGGAACCGCCGACGGCGCCGCCACCGTGAGCGTCGCGCAACGCGCGCGCCGGTCGATCACAACCGTGACGTGCTCGTATTGGTAGCCCTTGGCGTCGACCGTTCGGGTGAGCGGCGTCAGCGCGATTCCGGCTGCGTCGTGGGGCCGGTCGCTCGCCGCCGCAAGTGCCTCGGCGCGCTGTCTCACGGCTTGCGCGAACTGCTGCGGCTTCGCGTGGCCGTCGATCAACCGCCATTGCGCGGCACGCTGCGCGCGGATGCCCTCGACCAGCGTGCAGAAGATGTCGGCGTGGTCCCGTCGCACGCGTCGCTTGTCCGTAAGACGGGTGAGCCCGCCCGTGCCGGGAAGCACGCCGAGCAGCGGCACCTCCGGAAGGCTCACGGCCGCCGACCGGTCGTCCACCAGCAGGATCTCGTCGCACGCAAGGGCCAATTCGTAGCCGCCGCCGGCGGTCGTGCCGTTGCAGGCGGCGACGAACTTCAAACCGGAGTGCCGGCTCGAGTCTTCCATGCCGTTCCGCGTTTCGTTCGTGAACTTGCAGAAGTTCACCTTCCACGCGTGCGTCGACGTGCCGAGCATGAAGATGTTCGCGCCGGAACAGAAAACCCGGCTCTTCGCGCTGGTGACGATCACGCTGCGCACTTCCGGGTGCTCGAAGCGGATGCGCTGCAGAGCGTCGGCAAGCTCGATGTCGACCCCGAGATCGTACGAATTGAGCTTGAGCTTGTAGCCCGGCCGGATGCCGCCGTCCTCGTCGACGTCCATCGTCAGCGTCGCGATCGGTCCGTCGAACGCGAGCTTCCAATGTGCGTACCGGTCCGGATGGGTGTCGAATGTGACGAACGGCCGTGCGTCGGCCGAGGTGTCGGCCGACGGGGCGGTTGCGGTCGCCTGTGCCATGGGCTTCTCCTGTGGGTCGTCAGGCGAGGACGGCCTGCCGTAGCTTGTCGAGGCTTTGCTGCGGGTCCTCGCCCGCCGTGTCGAGCGTGAGGTCGGCCTTGCGGTACAGCGGCTCGCGCGACTCGAGAATGCGCTTCAGGTCGGCCATTGCCTCCGAGTGACCCCGCATCGGCCGCAGGTCGCCCTGGGCGGCGACACGCGACATGTGCTCGTCCGGCGACGCCTTGATCCAGATCGTGAAGCAGTGCTGCAGCAGCAGGTTGTAGGTTTCGGGCTCGGAAACGATTCCGCCGCCGACGGTCATCACCATGTCCTTCTGGTTGCGGACGAGGCGCTCGAGGCAACGGCGCTCGATGCGGCGGTATCCCGCTTGCCCGTAGAGCAGGAATATCTCGGACAAGCTGATTCCCGCCTCGAGCTCGATTTCGCGGTCCAGCTCGACGAACGATGTTTTGAGCTCCGCGGCGAGCGCGCTTCCGAGCGTGGTTTTGCCCGCGCCGCGAAGGCCGACGAGTGCGAGCCGCTTGCGCCGCGCCGCGGCTTCCTCGCCGTAATCTCGCATGAGCCGAAACACCACGTCTTCCAGCCGGTGCGCCGGCAGCCCGTCCAGAAAACGGCGTATCAGGCGCTTTTCGACGCTGCCCTCGTGCGGATCGATCAGCTCAGTCAGCGGCATCGCGAGAGCGTTGGCGACGCTGCGGAGCAGCAGCACCGACGCGTTGCCTTCGCCGCCTTCGAGCTGCGCGAGATACCGCTCGGATACGCCGGCGGTTTGCGACACGGCCTTGCGCGCGAGACCGCGTCGTTCGCGCGATTCCCGCACTTGCCGTCCCAGCGCTGCGAGGAACTCGGAGTCCTGCGCCTCTGCTTCGGTCGCGGCGGCGGGCGGTTGGCGGCGGGGCAGGGCGGACATCCCGTGCTTCCTCGTAAAGTCGGCGGACGTTTTGGCGGGGCACGTGCCTGCAGCGCCTGACCGTGGAATGAAGGGATGCAATATATTGCACGTTGCAATACGCGGTCAAGCATTTTGCGTCGCGGCGGCTGTGGCAATGGGGACCGGCAACGATTCATCGCGCGGCGCAAAGGATGGCATTGTCTTGGGGACGGATCATGACTTATTGTGCTTGACGGGCCGGGGACCATGATTTAAATTGCGCCGGCATCTGCGAGAGGGCGGAGTACGGGCGTAACGCGTCCCGGCTCACCTAGTCACGGTTGGAGGAGGGTGCATGCCGTCGTTGAGTACGGCCAGCCATCAGGGAAGCTCGCCGCAGATCCACATTCCGCGCGACTACAACGCCGCGCACGATCTCGTCGAACGCAATCTCGCCGCGGGCCGCGGCGGAAAGATCGCCTACATCGACGACACCGGCTCGTACACGTTTGGCGATCTCGCGGAGCGCGTCAATCGGTGCGCGAACGCGCTCGTCGGGCTCGGGCTGCGCGCCGAAGAGCGAGTGCTCCTGTGTCATCTCGACACGATCGATTTTCCGGCCGTTTTCCTGGGCGCCATCAAGGCCGGCATCGTGCCCATTGCCGTCAACACGCTTCTCACCACCGCCGACTACGACTACATGCTGCGCGACAGCCGCGCCCGCGCGCTCGTGGTGTCGGCGCCGCTCCTTTCGACCTTCGCCCCCATCCTGTCGAAGCACCCGCATCTGTCGCATGTCGTCGTCTCGGGCAGCGGAGGAGAGCGTTCCGTCGCCGGCGAAGGAGCGACGGGCGCGCACGCGTCGCTTACGGCATTGACCGCGGGTGCGTCTGCCTCGTTCGCTGCCGCCGACACGACCTGCGACGACGTTTGTTTCTGGCTCTACTCGTCCGGATCGACGGGACCGCCGAAAGGCACCGTGCATTCGCACGCGAGCCTCATCCAGACGGCGGAGCTTTATGCGCGGCCGATCCTCGGCATATCCGCGGACGACGTCGTGTTCTCCGCGGCGAAGCTGTTCTTTGCCTACGGCCTCGGCAATTCGCTCACGTTCCCGCTCGCCGTCGGCGCCACGACGGTGCTGATGGCGGAGCGTCCCACGCCGCCGGCCGTCTTCGCCCGGCTCAAAAAACACCGGCCGACGATTTTCTATGGAGTGCCGACGCTCTACGCCGCGCTGCTCGCGAATCCCGAGCTGCCGAAGCGCGAGGAGGTCTCGCTCCGCTGCTGCACGTCGGCAGGCGAAGCACTGCCGGCGGAGATCGCCCGGCGGTGGACCGAACGTTTCGGCGTCGACATCCTGGATGGCATCGGGTCGACGGAAATGCTCCACATCTTTCTGTCGAACCGTCCCGGGGCGGTCCGTGCCAGCACGACCGGCCAGCCGGTCCCGGGTTACGAGCTGCGCATCGTCGGCGACGACGGAGCGCCCGTGGCGCGCGGCGAGGTGGGCGAGCTGCAGATCAAGGGGCCCACAGCGGCAATGGGTTACTGGAACAATCGCGACAAGACGCGCGACATGTTCCAGGGACCTTGGACGCGCAGCGGTGACAAGTACACCATCGACGCGGACGGCTACTACGTCTACTGCGGGCGCAGCGACGACATGCTCAAGGTCGGCGGCATCTACGTGTCGCCGGTCGAGGTCGAATCCGCGCTGATCACGCATCCCGCGGTGCTGGAAGCCGCGGTGATCGGTCGCGCCGACAACGAGAAGCTCGTCAAGCCGCAGGCGTACGTGGTGCTGAAAGCCGGCCATCAGGCCTCGACGGCGCTCGCCGACGAGCTGCGCCAGCACGTGAAGGAGCGTCTCGCGCCTTACAAGTATCCGCGCTGGATCGAGTTCATCGACGAGCTTCCAAAGACCGCGACGGGTAAAATCCAGCGCTTCAAGCTTCGCTCGCGGACGTCGTGAGATCCGGCCGATGCGCGAGTGCGATTCCACGCACGACAACATCAATCGAGAGGAGAGGATTTACATGAGCCGAGTTTTGAAGAGCGCACGCCTGGCGGGCGCAATCGCCGCGGCGGCAGGCCTCGCGCTGTCCGCCGGCCTTGCGCTGGCGCAGCCGCAAGGCAAGATCAAGGTCGGGCTGATGCTTCCCTATACCGGCACCTTTGCCGCGCTGGGCACGGCGATCACCAACGGTTTCAAGCTCGCGGTCGACGAGAACGGCGGAAAGATCGCGGGGCGCGAGATCGAATACTTCACCGTCGACGACGAATCCGATCCGGCGAAGGCACCCGACAACGCGAACAAGCTCGTCAAGCGCGACCAGGTCGACGTGCTCGTGGGAACGGTGCACTCCGGTGTCGCGCTCGCGATGTCCAAGGTGGCGCGCGACAACAACACGCTGCTCATCATCCCCAACGCGGGCGCCGACGAGATCACCGGGCCGCTCTGTGCGGCGAACGTGTTCCGCGTGTCCTTCACCAATTCGCAGCCCGGCCTCGCGATGGGCCAGGTGATGGCGGAGCAGAAAAAGAAGACCGCGGTCACGATCACCTGGAAATACGCCGCGGGCGAGGAGTCGACGGGCGGCTTCAAGGAAGCCTTCGAAAAGGGCGGCGGCAAGGTGGTCAAGGAGCTGACGCTTCCCTTTCCGCAGGTCGAGTTCCAGCCGCTCCTGACCGAGATCGCATCGCTCAAGCCGGACGTCGTCTACGCGTTCTTCGCCGGCGGCGGCGCGGTCAAGTTCGTCAAGGACTATGCAGCCGCGGGCCTCAACAAGACGATTCCGCTGGTCGGCCCCGGCTTCCTCACGGACGGAACGCTCGAAGCGCAAGGCGAGTCCGCGCAGGGGATGCTCACGACGCTCCACTACGGCGACGGCGTCAACAACCCGAAGAACAACGCGTTCCGCGCGGCGTACATGAAGGCGTACAAGGTCGAGCCCGACGTCTACGCGGTGCAAGGGTACGATGCCGCGCAGCTCCTGATCGCCGGCGCCAACGCCGTCAAGGGCGACCTCTCGAAGCGCGCCGACGTCGTGAAGGCGATGGAATCGGCGAAGCTCGACAGCCCGCGCGGCTCGCTCGCGCTCACCAAGGCGCATGCGCCCATCCACGACATCTATCTGCGCAAGGTCGAAGGCAAGGAGAACAAGGTGGTCGGCGTTGCGGTGAAGAACATCACTGATCCGCCGCGCGGCTGCAAGCTCTGATCTCGTTGCCGCGGCCGGCCCCGTCTTGCGGTCGCCGTGGTCGCGCGACACCCGCACCCCTCGCTGACCTCCACCAACCCAATCGGACGGCGAGGGGACGCCCGATGTCCGGCCTCGTCCGTGAGCCCGCTGCGCGCCGAAGTCGATAGACTGCGGGTGAAGATCGCGACGCAATGGACCTCTACACGTTCCTCATCCAGCTGCTGAACGGCGTCCAGTACGGGTTGTTGCTGTTCCTGGTCGCGAGCGGGCTCACGCTCATCTTCGGGATCATGGGCATCATCAACCTCGCCCATGGCAGCTTCTACATGGTCGGCGCGTACATGGCGTTCACGCTCTCGTCGCTGACGGGAAACCTGTTCGTCGCCATCGTCGTCGGCGTCGTGCTCTCGGTGCTGCTCGGCATCGCGCTCGAGTGGGCGCTCATGTCGCATCTTTACAAGCGGGACCACCTGGAGCAGGTGCTGCTGACGTACGGGCTCATCCTCGTGTTCGAGGAGCTGCGGAGCATCATCGTGGGCAACGACGTGCACGGCGTCGCGGTTCCCGCGATTCTCGGCAGCTCGATACCGCTGACGGACACGCTTTCATATCCCGTCTATCGGCTGTTCATGTCGGCGGTCTGCCTCGTCCTTGCGGGTCTCCTTTACCTGCTGATCCACCGCACGCGCGTCGGGATGATGATTCGTGCGGGCGCCTCGAATCGCGAGATGGTGTCGGCGTTGGGCCTCAACATCAATCTGGTCTACCGCCTCGTGTTCGCGCTCGGCGTTGCGCTGGCGGCGTTCGCCGGAATGATCGCGGCGCCGGTGTCGTCGGTGTATCCGGGCATGGGAACGCAGGTGCTCATCATCTGCTTCGTCGTCGTGGTGATCGGGGGCATCGGCTCGATCTGGGGCGCACTCTTCGCTGCGCTTCTGATAGGGCTTGCCGACACGTTCGGCAAGATCCTCGTGCCCGAGGCCGCGGGGATCACGGTGTACCTGCTCATGGCCGCGATCCTGCTGTGGCGCCCGGAGGGGATTTTCAAGCGGGTCGGCGGATGACGCCTGCCCGCGCCGCAGTGACAGTCTCGACGTGGAGGCCGATCGCCATCGGCGCCGTCGTCGTGCTGCTGGCGTTGTTTCCGCTGGTCGGCTCCGGGTTCTACGTCGAGCTCGTCGCGAAGGTGATGATTCTCGCGATTTTCGCGCTGTCGCTCGATCTCCTCGTCGGTTACACGGGCCTTGTCTCCTTCGGCCACGCCGCGTTCTTCGGGATCGGCGCCTATACGCTCGGCCTGCTGTCGCCGAAATACGAAGCCCCCAGCTTCTGGCTTACCTTGCCCGCGGCAGTGCTGTTCGCCGGGCTCGCTGCGTTCGCGGTCGGGCTCTTCGTCGTGCGCGTGAAGGGCATCTACTTCATCATGGTGACGCTCGCATTCGCGCAGATGTTCTACTTCGTCTTCCACGACACGAAGTTCGGACGCGGCTCGGATGGCATCAGCATGAACTTCAAGCCGGTCGCTGCGATCGGCAGCTTCACCCCGTTCGATCTCGGCAACGCATCGCACGTGTACTACTGCGTGCTGGTGCTGCTCGTCGCGGCGTTCGCGTTCCTGCAGGTCGTGCTGCGCTCGCCGTTTGGCCGCGCGCTGCAGGGAATCCGCAGCAACGAGCATCGCATGCGCTCGCTCGGCTTTCCCGTCTACCGGTACAAGCTCGCGAGCTTCACGCTCGCGGGAGCGATGGCGGGTCTTGCGGGCTACCTGTCGGCGATGCAGTTCGGGTTCGTGAATCCGGAGCTCCTGTCGTGGCACCAGTCGGGAAACGTGCTGCTGATGTTGATCCTGGGCGGCTTCGGCAGCCTTTACGGCGCCGTCGTCGGAGCGTTCGCGTTCGTTGCGCTGACCGAAATCTTCCAGGCGTTGACGAAGCACTGGCAGCTTCTGCTCGGGGCGGCGATCATCGCGCTCGTGATCTTCCTGCCGGGAGGCATCGCGAGCGTGGCCGGGCGTTTCCGCCGCACGCTCGTCGGCGAAGCAAACGATGCCTGAGCCCGATCGGTCACCCGCTCCCCCGCTGCATTCGGAACCGCCGCTCGCGCGGAGCTCCGACGCGATCCTGTCCACGCGCGGCCTGACGCGGCGGTTCGGCGGACTCGCGGCGGTGAACAGCGTGTCCATCGAGATCGGGCACGCGCGCCTTCACGCAGTAGTCGGACCGAACGGGGCCGGCAAGACGACGCTCATCAATCTCTTGTCCGGCGATCTTGCGGCCTCCAGCGGAAGCGTGATCTTCAAGGGCGACGACATCACGCGCTTTGCCGCGGATCGCCGCTCACGAATCGGCATCGGGCGCAGCTACCAGAAGACCAACATCTTTCCCGGCTTCACCGCGTTCGAGAATTGCCGGCTCGCCGCTCAATCGCGGGTGCCGCGGGCCTTGCACGTTCTTTCCGACGCCGCCTCGTTCGGCCCCGTCGCCGACGCCGCGGAGAGCGCGCTGGAGGCCGCGAGACTGGGGGCACGCGCGGGGCATGTCGCATCGACGCTGTCGCACGGCGAGCAGCGGCAGCTCGAGATCGCGATGGTGCTCGCGACGCGACCTCAGGTCCTGCTGCTGGACGAGCCGCTCGCGGGCATGGGGGCCGAGGAGGCGTCGCTGATGGTGGACCTTTTGCGTACGCTCAAGCCATCGCACGCGGTCCTGCTCGTCGAGCACGACATGGACGCCGTGTTCGCCGTCGCCGACCGGATCACCGTGATGGTCAACGGCCAGGTGCTCGAAAGCGGACCGCCGGCGCAGATCCGCGCAAGCGTCGCCGTGCGCGACGCGTACCTGGGCACGGAATGAGTGAGGCGGGCGAGGGTGAGCGAGCCAAGGCCCGAAGGGCGCGTCGCCGAGCGATTGACACGGCCGACTCGGAAAGGCAACAAGTCCGGACGATCGTCCGGAGGGCGGAATGAGTGAGGCGGGCGAGCGTGAGCGAGGCAAGGCCCGAAGGGCGCGTCGCCGAGCGATTGACAGCGGCCGACTCGGAAAGGCAACAAGTCCGGTCGATCGTCCGGAGGGCGGAATGAGTGAGACGCGAGCGTGAGCGAGCCGCGCCGATGAGCGCATCCCTGCTCGAGGCCCGTGGCCTCCACGCTTATTACGGCGCGAGCCACATCCTGCACGGCGTCGACTTTTCCATCGCGGCCGGAGAGACGGTGGGTCTCATGGGCCGCAACGGCATGGGGAAGAGCACGCTCATCCGCAGCATGCTCGGACTCGTCAAGCCGCGCGACGGCGAGGTGCGCGTTCGCGGCACCGCCATGACGGGCGCCGACACGTTCCGCGTCGCGCGACAGGGAATCGCCTACGTCCCGGAGGGACGCGGCATCTTCCCGAATCTGACCGTGCGCGAGAACCTCGTCATGGCGGCGCGGGCGGGTGTCGACGGACGGCGCGACTGGACGTACGAGCGCGCACTCGCCACGTTTCCGCGCCTGGCCGAGCGCCTCGATCACGGCGGCGCGCAGCTCTCGGGCGGCGAGCAGCAGATGCTGACGATCGGTCGCGCGCTGATGACCAATCCGGATCTCCTGATCCTGGACGAGGCGACGGAAGGATTGGCGCCGCTCATCGCGCGGGAAATCTGGCGGATCGTCGGCGACATCCGCGCGCATGGCATCGCCACGCTGATCGTGGACAAGAATTACCGCGCCGTGACCGCGATCGCCGACCGCAACGTGATCCTTGTGAAAGGGCGCGTCGTGTTCGAGGGCGCCAGCAGCGACCTTCTCGCGCAGCCGGACGTCCTGCATCGTCACCTTGGTGTTTAGCACCTTTTGCCGAGACGCATTCATATGCCGTTCCTCACCGTCGCGTCGCAACGGCTCGAATATCGGCGGATCGGCATCGCACGAACGGGCCGGCCCACACTCGTCTTCCTGCACGAGGGATTGGGCTCGATCTCGATGTGGCGCGACTTTCCGGAGCGTGTCGCGGCCGCGACGGGATGCCGCGCGATCGTCTTCTCGCGGCGGGGTTACGGAAGGTCCGAACCGCTGACGGAGCCGCGGACGGTGCGCTACATGCACGACGAGGCGGAACGGGTGCTGCCGCAGTTCGTCGAGCGCCTTGCGGTCGACCGGCCCATCCTGGTCGGCCACAGCGACGGCGGCTCGATCGCACTGATCTACGCCGCCACCGCGCCGAAGCCGCCGTTGGGCGTGGTGACGCTCGCGGCGCACGTGCTCGTCGAAGACGTCTCGGTCGCGAGCATTGCGGAAGCGAAAGAGAAGTACCTCACGACGGATCTGCCGAAGAAGCTTGCGCGGCATCACGCCGACGCCGATTCCGCCTTCCGGGGCTGGAACGACATCTGGCTCGCGCCGGACTTCCGCTCGTGGAACATTGAGGAATATCTGCCGCGCATCTCGTGTCCGGTCCTCGCGATCCAGGGCGAAGAGGACGAGTACGGCACGATCGAGCAGATGCGGCGCATCGGCGCCCAGGTGCGCGATGCGGAGCTCGTCATCTTGGCCGATTGTGGTCATTCGGCGCACAGGGATCAGCCGGAGGCCGTGATCGATGCCATTGCCCGCTTTGTCGAGCGCCTGAGCGCATGAGCGCTCCGCGATCGCCACGACCGTCCCCGCATCGGGAATATCGACGATGAGCTCCTCCGGCCCGTTGACCTCTTCACCCTTCCGTACGCGGAAGCAGATCCGCTTCCATCACTGCGATCCGGCGGGGATCGTGTTTTATCCGCAGTATTTCGTGCTGATGAACGAGCTCGTCGAGGACTGGTTCAATCGCGGTCTCGGCGTCGACTTCGCCCGGTTCCACACCGACGCGCGGCTCGGCATTCCGATGGCGCATCTCGAATGCGACTTTCTGTCGCCGAGCACGGTCGGCGAAACGCTCGACTGGACGCTCTGCGTCGAAAAGATCGGCGGCAGCTCGCTCACGCTCGCCGTGGAGGCGAAGCTCGGCGGCGACGTGCGCCTCCGTGCCACGCTCGTCGTCGTGCAGGCCTCGCTCGATACCCGGCGGTCGGTGCCGTTCGCTGCGGACTTCCGGGAGAAGCTCGCACGCTTCGTGCGATGAGACGCTTCGGTAGAATGGATCGTCGTCGACCAAGGAACCCGCATGAAGCGCCTTTTTCCGCATTTGCTGACCCTCGCGGTAGCACTCGCACCGGTTATGGCCGTTGCCCAGCTGAAGATCGGGGTGATCGCATCGTCGACCGGCGCGACTGCGGTCGTCGGCATTCCGCAGAAGAACTCCGCCGCGCTGTTGCCGAAAAAGATCGGCGACTTGACGGTCGAGTACCTCGTGTACGACGACGCGAGCGATGCGACGCAGACGGTGATCATCGTTAAAAAGCTGCTCGCGGAGCAAAGGATCGACGCGTTGATCGGGCCCTCCGGCGCGCCCAATTCGGTGAGCGTCGTGCCGCTCGTCGCAGAAGCGGCTACGCCGATGCTCGCGCCGGTCGGTGCGACGGCGGTCGTGCTGCCGATGGACGACAAGAAGCGGTGGGTGTTCAAGACGACCCAGAACGATGGCCTCATCTCCGAGGCGCTCATCGGTCACATGGTGAAGCATGGCGTCAAGACCGTCGGCGTCATCGGCTTCAACGATCCTTACGGCGACAACTGGTACTCGGTGTTCAGCGCGCAGGCCCAGCAAGCGGGAATCAAGGTCGTCGCCAACGAGAAATTCCTGCGCACCGATGCGTCGGTGACGGGACAGGTGGCGAAGCTCATGTCCGCGAAGCCGGACGCCGTGCTCGTCGCGGCCGCGGGCGGGCCCACGGTGCTTCCGCACGTGACGCTCGTCGATGCCGGTTACAAGGGACGCATCTATCAGACGCACGGCGCGGCGACGCCGGATTTCCTCCGTCTTGGCGGCGCCAAGGTCGAAGGCACCGTGCTGGCGGCGAGCCTGATGCTGGTGCTGCCGGAGATGCCGGACAACATCCCGTCGAAGGCGGTTGCGCTCGACTACATCGGCGCGTACGAGAAGTTGTACGGAAGCAAGCCTGCGACATTCGGGGCGAACGTTTACGACGCCGGCCTCCTGCTGACGCGCGCGGTTCCCGAGGCGGCCAAGCGCGGCAAGCCGGGCACGCCGGAATTCCGTGCCGCGCTCCGTGATGCGCTGGAATCCACGCGCGAGCTCGTCGGCACGCAAGGCGTCTACAACATGACGCCCGCCGACCACTCGGGCTTCGACGAGCGCGGACGGGTGCTGATCACGGTCAAGGACGGCAACTGGCGGCTGGTGCGCGACTGAGGGTTTCGCGCATCGCCCGCCTCCACGTTCGCGTCCGCATCGCGGATGCGGAACCTTCGATGTAAGGCGCCCGGGACTTCGCCGACCAAAGGTGGTCATCCACCATCGAAGGAAACCCGAACATGTTCACGCGTCCCCATATCGCAGAAGCCTTGTTGACGGCGCTCGTCGCCTGCGCGCTCCTGTTGCTGAGCGCGAGTGTGGTGCACGCGCAGAATGCCGTGCACTCCGTCGCCGGCAGCGGCGTCGTCCAGATCAGGAGCGCGTACCCGGTCGCAGAGACCGTCGCGCGCATCAAGGCCGATGTCGCAAGCAAAGGCATCAGGTTCTTCGAAGAGATCGATCAATCGAAGCTCGCGAGCGATGCCGGCATCAAGCTGCGCCCGTCGACGTTGCTCGTCTTCGGCAATCCGCCGCTCGGCACGTTGTTCATCGCCGCGAATCCGCTCGCAGGCCTCGATTGGCCGGTTCGCGTGCTCGTGCTCGAAGACGAGAACGGACAGGTCTGGGTAGCGTATACCGACTTCTCGTACATTGCGCGTCGCCACGCAGTGAGCGGCGTCGATGCGGACGCGTTCGCGAAGGCATCCGGCGTGATCGCGTCGATCACGTCCAGCGTCGCGGCGCGCTGATCCACTCCGTGCAACTCAAGCGCGATCGACCGCAGCCCCTTGCCCACCGTATCTGACGCTCTTTCCGATCCGCGGATCTTTCCCGACGCCGCGTCGGCTTCCGAGCCGGCGCGCGCCATTTACGCTTTGGCGGAGCGCGTACTGTCTGCCGACATCGCGCTTGCCGCCGATGCTTGCGAGCGCGAGCTTCGCATTCGGCTTCTCGCGCTGTTGCAGGGGACGGGCACCGAGCTCGGCCGGGTGCTCGCTGAATCCCCGTCGGTCAGCGTGACGCGTCACGTCTGGCGCGCGCTCGATGCGCTGCTGCTCGATGCGACGCGTGCCGAGGATTCCGGCCTCACGGTCACGATGTTCGCCATTCCCGTCGTCATCGTCGCAGGGCGGGAAGGGGGCGACGGCGGGGTGCTGCCCGGCGTGCTGTCGCGCGCCGACGCGCTGGCCGTCATCCTGCGCGAGCACGATGCGCTCGCCGGCAACAAGACCTTCGCGCTGTCCGATGCGCTGATCGCTGCGGAATCGATCGACGTCGCGCGGCTGCCCGAACTCCTCGCCTGGTGCCGGCTTCCGGATACGCTCACGGCCGGCATGGCGTTGCCGCCGCGCGCACTGTCGCCCGCGCCCATGGCGTACCCCGCGGGGCACGAGGCCGTCCACCTCCGGTTCATCGCCGGCGCGGCGATCGCAAAGCCGGGCACGGATGTCGCCGCGGACGTCGGGGTGAAGAAGTGGGGCGTTCCGTTTGCACGCGAGCTCAACGCGCAGCTTGCGACCGCCGGCGCGTCCGTGCTCGCGCTGCCAAGGGCGCCGCGCCGCTTGCTGCCGGCCGTATCGGATGGCCTCGCTGCACGACGCGAGGTCGCGGCGCAGGTCTTCACGAGCAACGCGCTGCGCAAGTTCAGGAGCGCGGTCGGCGAGCCCACGGCGGTTATAAGCGCGCATCGCGCGCCCGACGCGCCGGGCGGCGGGGAGCTTCGGCTTTCGCTATCGTCGCCGTTCGACGCGCGAGCTGCCGAGGGTTTCCGCTGCCCTGTCTTCGCGCTCGAGCGCGTGCACGACGTTGCCGCGATGCTTGTCACGCTGCTCGGCGACTGCCGGGTGACCGACATCCGCATCCTCGGCGGCGTCCATGCGGATCGCGGCGATGGCGGCGTGACCCTCCTCTTCAAGCCGGAAACGATCGCCGACGCCGCGAAGTTCCGCGTTCACTGATCGGCAGCGGCCGCTGTGACCGAGACTATTCGGCGACGCTGCGGCGCACGCTCCCCACTCCGCGCACGTCCTGGGTGACCTTCGGGTCGCCGAAATATTCGACCGATCCCGCACCCGACACGCCGATCTCGAGCGTCTTCTGCGCTCGGACGACGACCTTCCCGGCGCCGCTCACGGCGACCGTCGCCGTCTCGCTGTCGAGCTTTCCGGCCCGATAATCGCCGGCGCCCGAGATGCGCACTTTCTGGGACACCGTGCGGCCGGCGACCTCCATCTTGAGCGCGCCCGATCCATTGACGACGAGCTCCTTCGCCTCGAGCGCGCCGATGCGCACCTCGGCGGCCCCCGTTGCTACCACCGTCAGGCGCTCGACCGGCAGGCGATCCGCGCGAAGCTTGGCCGCTCCCTCGACGGTGACCGCGTCGAGCGTGCGGTACGTCACGGTGATGAGCGCGGGCTTCGTGTCGCCGTTGATGAAGCTCTGCCACCAGTGGCCGGAACGCGGGTTTTCGATCGTCAGCTTCCTGTCGGTCACGTCGAGGCGCAGGCTGCGCAGGTATTCGGGGTCGCCGTCGACGGCAATCGCCTCCGCGCTGCCGGGGACGAGCATCAATTCGGCGAAGCCTTCGACGGCCACACGGTCGAATGGAGGAAGGTCCTGCCGCGCCGTCGCCCCGAGGGCGACGCGAGACGGCGACGGGCCGTGCAGCAAGGCGATTGCCGCGACGGCGGCAATCATCAGCACAACGATGTCGAGCAGGGTGAAAGAGCGCTTCATGGGGAATCGGTGTCCGCGGTCCGGATTAGATGCGCGCGAGGCCCATCCTGGATTGGGTTTAGCGATTCCGCAAGGGCGGCCCGTGGGTCCATCCTGCTAAACTCGGATCGCGCGCCTCCGCACTGTGCTTCCGGGCCTGGCGCACCGAGTGTTCCGCCATGGATCCCGTCGCTCAACCCATTCGCGTCCTGATCGCCAAAGTCGGCCTCGACGGCCACGACCGCGGGGTGAAGGTCGTCGCCCGCACACTGCGCGACGCCGGGCTCGATGTCATCTACACCGGCCTTCACCGCACGGCGCAGGAAGTGGTCGAGGCGGCGATCCAGGAGGATGTCGACGTCATCGGCATCAGCATCCTCTCCGGCGCCCACATGACGGTGTTTCCGCGCGTCCTCGACCTGCTGGCGGAAAAAGGCGCCACCGACATCCTGGTCGTGGGCGGCGGCGTCATTCCCGATGAGGATGTCGCGGCGCTCACGGCGCTCGGCGTCAAGGCCATCCTGCTTCAGGACACGCCGCCCGAGGCGATCGTCGCGATGATCCGGCGGGTCGTTGCGGAGCGCGGACCGCGCTAGGGCCGCAAACGGGCCGGAAGGCGACGAATGGACGCCCTAGGGGCGAATCGCGATGGCGGCAGTACCTTCGCTTGAACTCGTTCCCGGCGTGCTGGCGGGAGAAACGCGGGCGATTGCGCGGCTCTTGACGCGCGCCGAGGCGGCGGACGACGAGGGCAAGCCGGCGCTCGAAGCGATCTTCCGCCACGCCGGCCGCGCGCACGTGATCGGCATCACCGGCGTGCCCGGCAGCGGCAAATCGACGCTCGTGGCAAAGCTCGCGGCGGAGATCCGGCGAACCGGTCGGCGAGTGGCTATCGTGGCGATCGATCCGTCGTCGCCGTTCTCAGGCGGCGCGATACTCGGCGATCGCATCCGGATGGGCGACATCGCGCGCGATCCGGGGGTGTTCGTGCGGAGCATGGCCACGCGCGGCGCGCTCGGCGGCCTGGCACGCGGAACGCTCGATGCGGTCGACATCTTCGACGCCGCCGGCTTCGAGACGGTCGTCATCGAGACGGTCGGCGTCGGACAGGACGAAGTGGACGTGGCGCGCGCCGCGCACACTACGGTCGTCGTCTCGTCGCCGGGCCTGGGCGACGACATCCAGGCGATCAAGGCGGGCATCCTCGAGATCGCGGACATTCACGTCGTCGCGAAGTCCGACCGGCCGGATGCCGACAAGACGGCCGCCGACCTGAAAGCGATGCTCGCGCTGGGCGTTCCTTTCCAGCGCAGCGGATCCTGGCGTCCGCCTGTGCAGAAGATCTGCGCGCTTTCCGGCGACGGCATCGCTGCGCTCTGGCAGACGATCGATGGCCATCGCGCGGCGCTGGAAGAAAGCGGTGCGATGGTCGCGCGCCGCGCGGAAATCAACGAGCGCCGACTGATCCTCGCGAGCGAGGAAGCCGTCCGGAAGTCGTTCTCGAGACAGCGCGACGGTCGCGTCGCGGACATCCTGCAGGAGCTCAACGCGCGCACCATCGGCCCGCACACCGCGGCAAGACGGCTGCTCGAGAAACTGCATGAGGAGGATCACCGATGAAAGAGGACGCTTCCACGCTCGCTGCGCAAGTCGAAGCCTGGGAGAAGAACGAGGTCGCCTCGTTCGTGGCGCGCCAGCCCGAGCGCGCCGCGGAATTCCGCACGCAGGGCGGGCTGCCGCTCAAGCGCGTCTACACCGCGCTCGACGTCGCCGACACGCCGCTCGCCGACATCGGCTTGCCGGGTCAGTATCCGTACACGCGCGGGCCGTACCCGACGATGTACCGCGGCCGGTTCTGGACGATGCGGCAGATCGCGGGGTTCGGCACCGCCGAGGATACGAACGGCCGGTTCAAGTACCTCATCGCGCAGGGGCAGACCGGCCTCTCCACCGACTTCGACATGCCGACGCTGATGGGCTACGACAGCGATCATCCGCTGTCCGAGGGGGAAGTCGGCCGCGAGGGTGTGGCGATCGACACGCTCGCCGACATGCAGCACCTCTTCGACGGCATCGATCTCGAGCGCATCTCGGTGTCGATGACGATCAATCCCACCGCGTGGATCCTGCTCGCGATGTACATCGCGCTCGCCCGAAAACGAGGCTTCGACCTGGATCGGCTGTCCGGGACCATCCAGGCTGACATCCTGAAGGAGTATCAGGCGCAAAAGGAATGGATCTTTCCGATCGCGCCGTCGGTGCGGATCGTCCGCGATTGCATCACCTGGTGCGCGCGCAACATGAAGCGCTACAACCCGATCAACATCTCCGGATATCACATCTCCGAAGCGGGCTCGTCGCCGCTCGACGAGGCGGCGTTCACGATGTGCAATCTGGTCACGTATGTCGACGCGGTGACGAAGACCGGTATGCACGTCGACGAGTTCGCGCCGAGGCTCGCGTTCTACTACGTCGCGCAGGCGGATTTCTTCGAGGAGATCGCGAAGATGCGCGCGGTGCGGCGCGTCTACGCGAAGATCATGCGCGAGCGCTTCGGCGCCAGGAATCCGGAGTCGACGCGGCTGCGGTTTCATTGCCAGACGGCCGCGGCGTCGCTCACGCGGCCGCAGCCGCAGATCAACATCGTCCGCACCAGCCTGCAAGCGCTGGCGGCGGTCCTCGGCGGCGCGCAGAGCCTGCACACGAACGGCATGGATGAAGCGTTCGCAATCCCGACCGAGGAGGCGATGAAGATCGCGTTGCGCACCCAGCAGATCATCGCCGACGAAAGCGGGGTCGCCAACGTGGCCGACCCCCTCGGCGGATCGTACTTCGTCGAGAGCCTGACGACCCGGTTCGAGCGCGGGATCTTTGAAGTGCTGGATGAGGTCGAGCGCCGCGGCGGTACGATCAAGCTGATCGAGGAAGGCTGGTTCCAGCAGCGGATCGCGGATTTCGCCTATGAGACGGCCAAGCGGAAGGCGAGCGGCGAGAAGCCCGTGATCGGCGTCAACCGCTACACGGAACCCGACGAGCGCTTCGACGTCGAAACCCATCCCTACGATCCTACGACCGCGGCGCGTCAGATCGAACGACTCAACCGGGTGCGGCGGGAGCGCGACAACACGAAAGTGGCCGCGCTGCTCGACCGCCTCACCGCCGTCGCGAAGGACGAGCGGGAGAACATTCTTCCGATCACGATCGACCTCGTGTCGGCCGGCGCTTCGATGGGCGACATCGTGGAGCGGCTCAAAGCATTGTGGGGAACCTATCGCGAGCGGCCGGTATTCTGATGCGCATCCCCTACCTCGACTTCGTCCCCTCGATCGCGGAACCCAGCGATTGCGCGCCGACGGCCGCCGTCGTCGGTCGCACCGCGGCGGGCCCCGGCCTCGTGATGCGCGACTGCGCGACGCTCCGCGGCGACGGCGAGTGGGTGCGCGTCGGCGCCAACGGCTATTTCGGCGAGCGCGCCACCGTGCACATCGCCGACGCGATGCTTTCGGCCACCATCGGGAACGACGTCACCGTCGGGCGGTTTGCGCTGGTGCACGCGTGCACCGTCGAGGATCGCGTCGTCGTCGGCGATACCGCGCTGGTCATGGACGACGCGCACGTGGGCGTCGGCGCGTTGATCACGGCGGGAAGCCTCGTGCCTCCGCGCAAGCGCCTTCCCGGCGGATGGATCTATTCCGGCTATCCCGTGACGCCGGTGCGCGAGGTGGGCCCGGGCGAGCTCGCCGAGGCCGCCGCGGCGATACGGCATCGCACGCCTTCCGCGCTCGTCACGTCGACCGAGCTGCCTCCGCTCACGATGGATGCGTATTCGGCGGAAATCGACCCGAGCGCGGCTTCGACGCGCAGCGGCCGCCGCTCGCCGAGATCGTATGTCGCGCCCAATGCGCTCGTCGCGGGCGAAGTCGACATAGCCGACGACGCGAGCGTTTATTTCGCCTGCGCGGTCATTGCGGGCGACGGCCGGATCTCGATCGGGCCGCGCACCAACGTGCAGGACAATTCGCTGCTCGTCACGGATGCGGCCCGCGGCGCGCTGATCCTCGGCGCCGACGTCACCATCGGACACAACGTCCGTATGGGCGCGGCGACGATCGGCGATCACGCGCTGATCGGCATGGGCTCCCGGGTGGGGGATGGCGTCGTCGTCGAGGAAGGCGGATGCATCGGGGCGCGCGCCGAGGTTGCGCCGGGCTCGATCATCGAAGCCGGCTGGATCTGGGTCGGCAGCCCGGCGTTCCCGTTTCGTCGCATCAAGCCCGAGGAGCGCGCGACGTTCGCCGAGGGCGCACGCGTCTACGTGAGATATTGCGCCGCCTACCTTCGCGCAGGATAGGCTCCGCCGCGCGAGTGCCTGGTCTATTTCGAGGGTCAACGGTCCGCGACCTTGAACTGAATGTCGCCGTACCAGGCGTCGATCGTGCCGCCGGTATTGTCGGTATCGGTGAGCACGCCCACTCCCGTCAGAAGGCCCGGCTCTTCGTGGAACGCGCGCCGAAAATCGTCGTGCAGGTTTCGGGAGAGCGAGTGCCAGCGTCCGATGCCGCCGGGTCCGCTCGCCACCACGAGCATCCTCACGCGACGCGTGTACGGATGCTCGACGATCGTGCCGACCGGTATGTCGCGCGCCCAGATGTACTGCAGCAGAGCGTACGGCAGCTCGCGGCCCGACAGCTTCTCGGTGATGTAGAAGATCGACCGCTCGAGGAGCGGCAGGCTCGACTTGTCGCCGTCGAACGCGAAGACGAGGCGCGCCGGCGAATCCTCCTTCGCGCCGATGCGATTGTCCGAGCCTTCGATCATCGCGCTCACCTTCCAGCGCCACTCGACGATGGGCGCGATGCGGATGTCGAACCGGAAAAATTGCGCGAGGCCGCTCGCCGCGCCTGTCGCTTGCGCGTGCAGCACCACGCTGTCGCCGTCCTCGACCAGCGCATAGGCGGTCGGGTGCTTGCGCTCGCTGAGCTTGACCGGCTCCCATCCGCGCGGGAGGACGCTGCCGGGCTTGGCCGACGAGAACGGCACGGGGATCGGCGCCGATTCGATATGCGGCTGCGAAGCCACGAGCGGTGAGACGGCGGCGACGCACACGGCAACAACCGTGCAGCTCAAGGCGTCGCGGCCACGGCGAACCGCAGGTGGTTGGGGACGTGCGTTGCGGCCGGCGCGACGAGGCATCGTGCGGGGATCATACGGGATCGCCCTTATAATCGAGCCCCCTCCCGTCGAATCCTAGCGATGACTTTCGACCGCGTTCCTGCCGGCAAGGATGTGCCCAACGATTGCAACGTCATCATCGAGATCCCGATGCGGGCCGACCCGATCAAGTACGAAATCGACAAGGAGACGGGCGCCGTGTTCGTGGATCGTTTCATGTCGACAGCCATGCACTACCCCTGCAACTACGGGTACATCCCACGCACCTTGTCGGGGGACGGCGATCCTTGCGATGTGCTGGTGCTTTCACCCATGCCGCTGATCGTGGGGGTCGTCGTCCGGTGCCGGCCGATCGGCATGCTGAGGATGGTCGATGAGGCGGGCAGCGATTCGAAGATCCTCGCGGTCCCGGTCGATAACCTCACCGATCTCTATCGCAACGTGCACGCGCCGGAAGACATGCCCGAACTTCGCACGAAGCAGATCGCTCACTTCTTCGAGCACTACAAGGACCTCGAGCCAGGAAAATGGGTCCGTGTCTCGTCGTGGGTCGGCGCCGACGAAGCGAAGCGCGAAATCCTGGACGGCGTCGCGCGCTTCGCCGCGGCGGATCGCGAGCCTTCCAGCTGACGGCGATGACGACGGCCGCGCATGCGCGGCGCCGGCTCGCCTTCCCGCTGCTGTTCGTCGTTCTCTGGAGCACCGGCTTCATCGCGGCGAAGTACGGGCTTCCGTATGCGCCTCCGCTCACGTTTCTTCTCTACCGGTTCGCGCTCGTCGCGGCGCTGATGGTCGTCGTCGCGCTGGCGTCGCGCGCGACGTGGCCCGGCACGCGCCGGCAAGCGGGACACGTCGTCGTCGCCGGATGGCTCGTCCACGGCGTGTACCTGGGCGGCGTGTTCGTGGCGATCGCGAACGGCATGTCGGCGGGGATGGCGGCAATGCTCGTCGGCTTGCAGCCGATCCTCACGGTGCTCCTCGCTCGGGGGTGGCTCGGCGAGCGCGTGGTGCCGCGGCAATGGCTCGGACTGGCGCTCGGGGTGGCAGGCGTGTGGCTCGTCGTGTGGCGCAAGGTCGCCTTCACCGGTGACGCGACGGCGCTGACCGCGGTCCTGCTGGCGCTCGTCGGAATCAGCATCGGCACGCTGTACCAGAAGCGCTACTGCTCGCATGTCGACATGCGCTGCGGCGCCGTCATCCAGTTCACGGGCTGCGCGATTCTCTACGCGCCGCTCGTTTTCTTCTTCGAGACCGCCCCCGTGCGCTGGACGCCGCAGTTCGCCTTCGCGCTTGGCTGGGCCGTCGTCGTGCTGTCCGTCGGCGCCATCAGCCTCCTGTATTGGCTGCTGCGACATGGCGCCGCGTCCAATGTGGCGGGACTCTTCTTTCTCGTGCCCGCCGTCACCGCTGTGATGGCGTGGCTCCTTTTCGACGAGACGCTCGGTGCGCTCGCCATCGCCGGCATGGTGCTGATCAGCGTGGGCGTCGCGCTGGCGCGGCAGACGAGAGACGCGCCGGCGCCATGACGAGGCGCGTTCCGGCAAGCCGGTCGTGCAGGAACTGGCGCTCGGGGTCGACAGCCGGCCAGGCGTAGCCGAGTGCGAGCCACCATGCCGCCTGCGCGCCGAGGTTGTGCGGCTGCAGGAATTCGTACGCGACGAGCGCGGCGAGAGGACCGATCCAGACGCAGAGGTAGCGCGTCACCGCCGCCCTCGCGTCCACGACGCGGGTGTCCGCGCGAAGGAGTGCCATCCGCCACGTTTTCATCGGCAGCGTCCGCCGTCCGTTCGTCCAGCACCAGACGAAGTAAAGGCCCGCAATGCCGAACACGAGACAGAACGTGAAGACCCGCGCCGGCAGCGGCGGAAGGGTCAGGCTTCCGGATGCCGCCGCGCGTGTCGCAGGCAGTGTGAGGAAGCCCGTCAGCAGCAAGACGGCGGCCAGCAGCAGCCCTTCGTAGGTGAGCGCAGCGTAGCGGCGCTTCAGTGAAGCGAGCGGCGCGGGCCGAACGTCAGGCGTCAGGCGTCCGGCAGTCCCTAAGGGCCCATCGCTCACTTCACCGGGACGGGCCGCCCGGCGGTGGGCCGGGAGGCGAGCCCTGCGGAGGAGGGGGCGGAATCGACCGGGGGTAGCGGGGTTGCTGCGCTTGAGGCGCCATGTTGCGAGGCTGTGCCGGCGCCATGTTCTGCGGGAGCGGCCGGCTCGCGAGCTCCTGCTTGCGCTCCGGCGGCAGGTTTTGATAGCGCTCCCACTGCTGTCTCATCTCGACTTTCTTTTCCGGGGGCAGCGAGCGAAGCGACTTGTATTGCTCCCGGGCGGTAGCGCGCTCGGCGGGCGTGAGTTGCGCCCAGGCGCCCATCTGCTGCTGGACGCGCTGCTGCTGCTCGCCGGTCATGCTGGGATACCGCTGGGCGATGCCCCGCCACTTCGCCTTGCGCTGAGCGTCGAGGTTGTCCCAATCGGATCTGATCGGAGCGAGAAACTGCTTTTCCGCGGGAGAGAGGCTATCCCACGACGGCGAGCGAATCCCGATCGGCTGCGCAAGCACGCTCGTCGCGACGCACGCCGCGAACGCGAGAGCCCATAGGAGTGCGTGCGCTATTCCTGTTCGTAACTTGCGCGTTTCAGCCAATTCTGGAATCCCCGGTCCAGGTAGGCATCGATCGGCAGCTCCGAGGACAGGATCGCGGCGTCCGTTTCCTCGATGTCGTTCAGCTGCTGGTAGGCCTGCCACTGCTGATAGCCGAAGCCGGCGGCCACGATCAACGCGATCCCGAGCCAGAGCCAGCCGCGACTTCCCGTGCCACGACCGCCGCTCACGGTGCCGCTGCCGGCGCCCGCAACCGACGCGCCGGCGACTGCCTGCGTTTGTGTCGCGCGCACGGGGTCAGCGAGGCGCGCCAGGGCTTCCGCCCGTGCGAGCTGCAACCTGTACGCGGTGCCGGATTTCAGGTCGGCGACGCCGTGGTCGAGGTAAGTGGTTATTTTCTTTGCAAAAATGTCATCGGGGCTCATAGCGAGACTCCTTTGGCCTTCAGCATCTCGGCCAAGGCGTGCACCGCGCGAGAGCAGTGGGTTTTGACGCTTCCTTCCGAGCAACCCATGGCTTGCGCCGCTTCCGCCACATCGAGTTCTTCCCAGTAACGCAGCAGAAATGCTTCCCGTTGACGCGCCGGCAGACGCTCGAGCGCCTGCTCGATCACGCCGATAACCTGACGTTGCTCCAGCTGCGCGGCCGGATCGGCCGTCTGGTTTGAATCGGATTTTGCCGCCAAAGTCTCGAGCGGATCAAAATCATCGTCTTTTTCATCACCTTTTCCAAGGGACGACAGCAGGGTCGTCCATGTCGAGCGTACTTTCTGGCGGCGGAAGTGGTCGTGGATCGTATTCTGCACGATCCGCTGGAAAAGCATCGGCAGCTCGGCCGCCGGCTTGTCCGAATACTTCTCGGTCAGCTTGAGCATCGCATCCTGCACGATATCGACCGCGCTGTGCTCGTCGCGGACCGCGAACATTGCCTGCTTGAACGCCCGACGCTCGACTTCTGCCAGGAATGCCGAAATTTCTTGATAGGTGGCCAGAGGGCGTCCGTCCGAT
>Ga0068864_100000996_pt1 | contig 23690 bp, 20 predicted proteins | sample KBSSwiS72_FD_66586 | JGI IMG/M metagenome (GOLD analysis project Ga0068864, IMG submission 66586) | Switchgrass rhizosphere microbial communities from Kellogg Biological Station, Michigan, USA - KBS Switchgrass S7-2 | ecosystem: Host-associated > Plants > Roots > Rhizosphere > Soil ... | reverse complement strand
CGCGTTCTTCTTCACGATGCCGATCAACAGAATGATGCCGATGATGCCGATCACGCCTAGGTCGTTGCCCGTGAGCTGCAACGCGAGCAGAGCTCCGACGCCCGCGGACGGCAGCGTCGACAAGATCGTGAGCGGGTGGATGTAGCTCTCGTACAGCACGCCGAGCACGATGTAGACGCAGACGACGGCCGCGAGGATCAGCCAGAGCTCGTTCTGGAGCGACGCCTGGTACGCGTTCGCGGCGCCCAAGAACACGGTGGTGATGCCCGTCGGCACGTGGATGCTTGCCTCGGCCGCACGGATCGCGTCTACCGCGTGACCGAGCGAGACGCCGCGGGCGGTGTCGAAGCCGATCGTCGCGGCCGGGAACTGGCCGACGCGGTTGATCGAGAGCGGCGCGTCGCGCTCGCGGACGGAAGCGACAGCCGTCAGCGGCGTCGGCTGGCCCGTCGAGGTCTGGATGTTCACGAGGTCGAGGTCCTGCGGCGCGGTCACGACGCCGGGCTTCTCCTCGAGGATCACGCGGTACTGGTTGGTGTCGGTGAAGATCGTCGAGATCACGCGCTGGCCGAACGCGCTGTAGAGCGCCTCGTCGACGCTCGCCGCGGTGACGCCGAGCCGCGATGCCGTGTCGCGGTCGACGTCGACCGTCACCGCGAGCCCGTGCGCGGTCGAGTCCGAGACGACGTTCGCAACCTCGGGGACGTTCTGTAGCGCCGCCGTGAGCCGGTCGCTCCAGGTCGCGATCTCGACCGGATCCGCGCCTTGGAGCGCGAGCCGGTACTCGGTGGGGCCGGTCTCGGCGTCGATCGTGAGATCCTGCACGGGCTGCAGATAGAGCCGCGCGCCCGGCACCGCGGACGCTTCGGTGCGCAGGCGATCCATGATGTCCTCGAGCGCGCCGCGCTCGCCGTGGGGCTTGAGATTGATCAGCATCCGGCCGCTCGAGAGCGCGGTCGAGCTCGAGCCGTCGACGCCGATGTACGAGCTCAAGCTCTCGACGTCGGGATCCGCGAGGATCTTCTCCGCGATCGACTGCTGAATCCCGCCCATCGCCTCGAACGACACGGACTCGCGCGCGCGGACGTCTGCTTGGATCTGCCCGGTGTCCTGCGTCGGGAACAGGCCCTTCGGGATCACGACATAGAGCAGCGCCGTGAGCGCGAGCGTCGCGACTGCGATCACTAGCACGGGCCGTTGGTGATCGAGCACCCAGCGCAGCGAGTCGTCGTAGCGATCGATCACGCTTGCGAAAGCGTTGCGCACGCTGTCGGCGAGCGCTGCGAAGCGCGTGCGCGGCGCGTTCGCGCCGCCCGCGTGCGGGTCACGCTTCAGCCAGAGCGCCGATAGCGACGCCGTGAGCGTCAGCGACACGACCGCGGAGATCACGATCGTCGTCGCGAGCGTCACGGCGAACTCGCGGAACAGGCGTCCGACGACGTCGCTCATGAACAACAGCGGAATCAGCACGGCGATCAGCGACACGGTCAACGAAATGATCGTGAAGCCGATCTGTTGCGCGCCCTTGAGCGCGGCCTGGAGCGGTCTGTCGCCGTCCTCGAGATAGCGCGCGATGTTCTCGATCATCACGATCGCGTCGTCGACCACGAAGCCGGTCGCGATCGTGAGCGCCATCAGCGACAAGTTGTTGAGGCTGTAGCCCATCAGGTACATCGCGCCGAACGTGCCGACGATCGAGATCGGCACGGCGAGGCTCGCGATCAGCGTCGCGCGGGGGCTACGCAAGAACACGAGAATCACGAGCACGACGAGCACGACCGCGAGCCCGAGCTCGAGCTCGACGTCGCGGACCGACGCGCGGATCCCGAGCGTGCGGTCGGTCAGGATCTTCACTTCGAGCGCGGCCGGCAGCGCCGCTTGCAGGTCGGGCAGCTGCGCCTTGATCGAGTCGACGGTCGCGATCACGTTCGCGCCGGGTTGGCGATGCACGTTGAGGATGATCGCCGGGCGCGTGTTCTCCCACGCCCCGAGCTTCACGTTCTCGGCGCCCGCGACGATGTCGGCGACGTTGCGCAGGCGCACGGGTGCGGCGTTGCGGTAGGCGATGATCAGGTTCTTGTAGTCGTCGACCGTGACGAGCTGGTCGTTCGCGTCGATCGAGTACGAGCGCGACGGCCCGTCGAAGCTGCCCTTCGCGCCGTTCGCGTTCGCCGCCGAGATCGCCGCGCGGAGCTGATCGAGGCTCAGCCCGATCGATGCGAGCTCGCGAGTGTCGGCCTGGATCCGCATCGCGGGCCGCTGGCCGCCCGACAACGTGACGACCCCGACGCCGCCGATCTGCGAGATCTTCTGCGCGAGCCGCGACTCGACGAGATTCCGCACGTCGGTCAGGGGCATGCTGTCGGACGTCACCGCGAGCGTGAGGACCGGCGCGTCAGCCGGGTTCACCTTCGCGTACACGGGCGGCGCCGGCAAATCCGTCGGCAGCAGCGAGCCGCTCGCGTTGATCGCGGCCTGCACTTCCTGCTCCGCGACGTCGAGCGTGAGCTCGAGGCCGAACTGCAGCGTCACGATCGAGGCGCCCGCGGCGCTCGTCGACGACATGCGGATCAGTCCCGGCATCTGCCCGAGCTGACGCTCGAGCGGAGCGGTCACCGTCTGGCTCATCACCTCCGGGCTCGCGCCCGGATAGATCGTTTGCACCTGGATCGTCGGGAAGTCGACCTCGGGCAGCGCGGACAGCGGCAAGAAATGAAAGCCGACGATGCCGCCGAGCATGATCGCGGCCATGAACAGGGACGTGGCGACCGGCCGCAGGATGAACGGCCGCGACGGGCTCATTACCGATTCCCTTGGCCGGCGCCGGGACCGCCGGCTCCGCCTTGGCCACCTTGGCCGCCGTTGCGCCGATATTGGCGACGGTTGTTGTTCGAACCGTTGTCCGCCGGAGGGTTCTGGGCGCCGTTCTGCGCGGCATCGGGCAGACGCACGCGCGCGCCGTCCGTGAGCCGATCACCGCCCTCGGTCACGACGCGATCGCCCGCGGCGAGACCGGTCGCGATCGATATCGCCTCATCCGAGGCCGGGCCCACCGTCACGGGGCGCATCGTCGCGACCTGCTCCGAGTCGACGACGTAGACGTAGTCGCCGCTCGGACCATGCCGGATGGCGGCTGCAGGCACGGTGACCGCGTCGTGAATCACGTCGACCTGCAGCTGCACGTTGACGAACTGGCTCGGGAACAGACCGGCGTCCTCGTTGGCGAACCGCGCCTTCGCGCGGATCGTGCCGGTCGTCGGATCGATCTGGTTGTCGAGCGTGAGGAACGTGCCTTGCCCGAGCACCGTGGTGCGCGTGCGGTCGAGCACGGTCGTCGGCAACGTGGCACCGGCGCCGAGGCGCTGCTGGATCTTCGTGACGGTGTCGGCTGGCAACGTGAACACGACGTCGATCGGCGTCACGGTCGTGATCGTCGCGATGCCGACGGCGCCCGTCGTCGCGACGTAGTTGCCGACGTCGACCGTGCGCAGGCCGACGCGCCCGTCGATCGGCGCGGTGATCTTGCTATAGGAGAGGTTCAGCTGCGCCGCGCCGACGCCGGCGCGGTCCGTGACGACGGCGCCTTCGAGCTGTTGCACCGTCGCGAGCTGCGTGTCGACGTTCTGCTGCGCGATCAGCTTCTGCTTGAGCAGAGCGTCGTCGCGGTCGAGCGTCACCTTGGCGCTCGCGAGCTGTGCCTGGTCTCGCTGGAGGTTGCCGTTCGCTTGGTCGAGCGCGATCTGGAACGGCCGCGGGTCGATCGTCGCGAGCAGGTCGCCGCGTTTGACCTGCTGGCCTTCCTTAAAGAAGACGTCGGTGAGGACGCCCGACACCTGCGGGTGAACCGTGGCGACCGCGAGCGGCGTCACCGTCCCGAGCGCCTCGAGACGAATCGGTATGTCGGCGAGCTTCGCGTCGGCGAGCGCGACGGTGGTCGTATTCCGCCCGCCGCCCGGGCCACGGCCGAACGGCGAGGAGGGCCGATCGGTGGCGTTGCGGTGCGGCAGATACCACGCGAGCGCCGCCAAGCCCGCGAGAAACGCCGCGACGGCCAAGAAGCTCAGCGCATGGGAAAGGCGCGAGCGCCGCCGCGGTCCTGAGCCCGGGCGCAGCAAGGGCTGCGGAGCCGGCAGTGGGATATCGTCCATTCTGGTCCTGCGGGCGGCTAATCGGGGGCCGCATAATGCTGGAGACAGAGGCTACCCGGTAAAGTGCCACGGGCTTTCTTTAGATTGCTATCGCCCCAACGACCCGGCCGCACGGTGTTGGGGCGCCCCTGCCCGCTGATTTAGAACGACGACAAAGGAACGAGCGATGAGCGATACCGCAATCCCCGCCTCCGCGGCGCAAACGTCGCCGCAGCCCCATCCGGCATCGTCGTGGCGGCAGCTATCGAGCAGTGAGGACGGATGGTCGATCTGGATCGGCCTCGGTCTCGTGATCGTAGCCTATTTGCTGTTTACGAACGGATCGAGCCTCGCCTGGATCGCCGTAACGCCGCCGCGATGGTCGACGTTCGCGCAGATCGGAGCGCACCTCGGCGGGAACGCGGTCCGCTATGCCGCGCAATTCGCGCTCTGGCTCGTGCTGTTCAGCGTCGCGGTGAAGACGATTGGGTACCGCTTGAGCGAGTTCGTGCCCGCGTTCGTGTTCGTGTACATTCTGTCGCTCCTGATCTTCGTGCTCGGGCAATGGACGGTCGCGAGCGTCTACGGGTTCGAGCCGCCGATCGTCGCGCTGCTGCTCGGCCTCCTGGTCTCGAACGTCATCGGCTTGCCGCGAAGCCTCGATGCGGGATTCCGGGTCGAGTTCTACATCAAGACCGGCATCGTGCTGCTCGGTGCGACGCTGCCGTTCACGCTGATCGTCTGGGCCGGCCCAGTCGCGATCCTGCAAGCGTCGATCGTCTCGCTCACGACCTTCTTCATCATTTACGCCGTGGCTCGGAGGCTCGGCCTCGAGCAGCGGTTCGCGGCGACGCTCGGCGTCGGCGGTGCGGTCTGCGGCGTCTCCGCCGCGATCGCGATCTCGGGCGCGATCGGCACGCGCAAAGAGCATTCGTCGATCGCGATCGCGACGGTGATCGTCTGGGCGATCGTGATGATCTTCTTGCTGCCGTTCGTCGCGCGGCTGCTCGAGCTTCCGGCGGGAATCGGCGGCGCGTGGATCGGCACGTCGGAGTTCGCGGATGCGGCCGGGCTTGCGGCCGCGCAGTCGTACGGCAATCTCGCCGACAACCTGCCGAACATCGACGGAACCGGCGAGCAGGCGCTGTCCGCGTTCACGCTCATGAAGGTCGTCGGCCGCGACGTGTGGATCGGCATCTGGGCGTTCGTGCTCGCGATCGTCGCGACGACTCGTTGGGAGCGCGGCGCGACCGCGGCCGGCAATCCGGCCGCGCAAGTCTGGCTGCGCTTCCCGAAGTTCGTGCTCGGCTTTCTGATCGCGTCGCTGCTCGTGACCGCGATCGTGAGCGGCTACACGTTGGCGGAGTACGACTCGCGCGTGACGCCGGCCCTGATCGCGCCGATCCGCAATTTGCGCACCTGGGCGTTCATCTTCTGCTTCTTCAGCATCGGGCTCACGACGCGGTTCCGCGAGCTTGCGAAGAGCGGCACGAAGCCGCAGCTCGCGTTCGCCGCGGGCGTCGTGGTCAACGTGCTGCTCGGCTACGTGCTGTCGGTCTGGATTTTCGCCGACCACTGGCGAAACCTAGGTCAGCACTGAGCCCGCGTTACTTGGCCCGGCCCGTGTAGCCTTGCGCGATCGTCGGGATCGCGATCAGCTTGTTGCGCGCGCTCGGCGTGCCCCAGCCGCCGTAGAACACGATGCCGAACAGCGTCTTGCGGTCTTTGCCGCCGAACGCGACGCCGTGCATGCCCTGCGGTCCCTTGATCGACCCCAGGAACTGCCCGCTCGGGGAGAACACGTCGGCCGACTGGCCGGTCGCGACGAAGAGCCGCCCTTGCTGGTCGACGGCCGAGCCGTCCCCGCCTTGGCCGCCTTGCAGCTTGCCGAAATCGCGCTGGTTCTTCAGCGAGCCGTCGGGCTGCACGTCGAACGCGACGACGACGGGACCGTTCGTGACGTAGAGGATCTTCTCGTCGGGGCTGAGAATGATGCCGTTCGCGCCCGCGACATTTTCGCCGTACTGCGTCATCACGCCCTGCGGATTCGCGTAGAACACGCCGGTGCCGCTGACCGAGACATAGACCCCGCCGCGCGCGTCCGCGGTGAGATCGTTCAGCACGCCGCCCGCGCAATCGAGCGGCTCGCCGTTGACGGTGTTCGCGAAGATCTTGCGCTGCGGCTCGAGCTCGATGACCGCGGCAGGGAAGCCGCGCGACGCGAGGAACAGCGTGCCGTTCTTGCTTCGTGAAACCGCGCCGCCCGTGTTCGTGTCGCTGAAGAGAATCTTCGCGAGGCCGGTCGCTGGATCGACCTGCATCACGTTGCTCGCGTCGTTGTTCGCGAAGATCATCGTGCCGTCGTCGCCCGCGATCGGCCCGTCGACGTTGTTGCCTTCCCAGGACCACACGACCTTCCAGGTTTGGCCGGCTGCGATCACGCCCGGAATCTCGGTTGTCGGACCCGGCATCGCCGGCTCGGGCGGCGGCGCGTCGTTCGCCTGCGCGGCTTGGCCCGCGCGCGCGCCGCCGATCGAGGTCGGCGCGGGAGGCTTCTTGCACTTCGCGACCGCGGCGGCGAGGCCCGGGTTCTGCCAAGATTGCAGGCTATGACCCCGATCGAAGGCGGAAGAAGGCTTCTGAGCGAGCGCGGTGGTCGCGGCAGAGGCGGCGAGCACGGCGAGAGCGAGCGTTGTTTTCATGGTGATCCCCCCGGATCCCGACTTGGCAAGAAGCGCTCCGCGCAGTCTAGCGTAGAAGACCCATCAGCCCCACGTGGCCCACGCGCGCTCGCGAACGACGACAACACATGTAATATCGGCGTCTGATCCAGCTAACGACTCCAACGACAACGACAAGGCGGGGGGACCACCGTGAACAAGAAGCTAGTGCTCGCTGCACTCGGCACGATGCTGCTGTGCGCAAACGCGTTCGCGCAGGACGCGAAGACCGTAATCGCGAACGCCCAGAAGGCATTGGGCAATCCGAAGGCCGTCACGTACTCGGGCTCGGCGCGCGACGTCGCGTTCCAGCAGTGCGGCGGCAACGCGACCGAGATGATCTGTCACGGTACGCACGATCCGATGCGGCCGATCACGAGCTACACGCGATTGATCGATCTTTCGGCGCCGCTATCGCGGCACACGGGAAGCACGCAGAACTTCGGCGCGGGCGGTAATACGACGCCGGCGGTCGGCACGTTCTTCCAGCAGGTCACGGCCGAGCAAGCCGACGTGTCCAAGCCGTGGGCCCAGTCGCTCGAGCTCTACATCACGCCGTGGGGCTTCTTGAAAGGCGCGGCCGAGAACAACGCTACCGCAAAGAGCGGCAAAATCGGCAACAAGAGCTACACGGTCGTGACGTGGAGCCCGAAGGTCCAAGCACCGTCGGGCAAGAGCTATGTGGTGAACGGCTACGTGAGCGACGCGAACATCGTCGAGCGCGTCGAGACCTGGCTCGGCGAGAACATCATGGGCGACATGGCGATCGTCGCGAACTACTCCGACTGGCGCGACTTCGACGGCTTCATGTTCCCGACGGAGATCAAGCAATCGCGTGGCGGCTGGCCGTTCTTCGAGGTCGACGTATCGAGCGCAGCCGGCAACCCTGCCGACGAGAGGCCGCTCGCGCCGCCGCCGCCGAATCGGCCCGGCGCTCCGGGCGGTCCGCCTGCGGGCCCGCCGCCGGGCGGCGGTCAACCGCCGGCGCTAAACGTGACTTCGGAGAAGCTCGGCGACGGGCTCTATCGGCTCACCACTGGCACCAACAGCTACGACTCCGTGCTCGTCGAGTTCAAGAGCTACGTGATGATGCTCGAGGCGGGGCAGAGCATCGCGCGCGCGACCGCGTACATCGCGGAGACGAAGAAGCTGTTTCCGGGAAAGCCGATTCGCTACGTGATGAACACGCATCCGCACTCCGACCACACGGGCGGTTTGCCCGCGCTCGTGGCCGAGGGCGCGACGCTCATCACGCAAACGAACAACAAGGACTTTTTCGAGCGCGCGCTCAACACGCCGCGCACGCTGCTCGACGACGTGCTCGCGAAGAACCCCAAGAAGCTCAAGATCGAGACCGTCGACGAGAAGCGCGTGTATACGGACGGCACGCGCACGGTCGAGATGTATCACATCTATCCCGCGCCGCACTCGAACGGCTTGCTCGTCGCGTACATTCCGAAGGAGCGCGTGCTGTTCCAGGGCGACTTCTCCGTGAATCCGGGCGAGACCGCGAACGATCACGTGAAGGCGCTCGTGCCCGCGCTCGAGAAGCTCGGGCTCGTGAACTTCGATCGCTACATCAACGTGCACGCATCCGCGGCGCCCCAGCACAAAGAGGACGTCTGGAAGGCGATGGGACGCTAGAGTCGTCGAATCGACTGCGCGGCTGCGGTGGCTTACGGCCGCCGAGCCGCGCGGCCGCGTCGACGCGGTCGAGCCTCGCTGCGGCCCGGCGTCGCGTACAGGATCTCGGCCGGCGCCACGATCTCGAGGCGGTGCCAGACGCCGCGGGGCACGATTAGTCCGTCGCCGGCCTCGAGCGCAACGCGCTGAGCCGGCTCCGTTTCGAGCAGGACGTCGACCGCGCCCGCGACGACGTACAGAACCTCGTCGCCGTCCGGATGTCGTTCGCCGTCGTGCGGCGGCGGCTTGCTGAGCCGTGCTAGCCCGATCCGATAGCCGTCCATCTCGGAATGCGGGCCGAACGACGTCTTGATCACGCTCGCCTCGAGCTCACGGCTCAGCGCCACGCTCTCGCGCGACAAATCGAAGCGGATTGGCTGGCTCACGATGCGATCACCGGTGCTTCGCAGTTCACTTCCCACGTGATCGAATAGCGATCGACCACGACGCCGTAGAGCGGCGCCCAGAACGTCTTTTGAAGCGGCAGCTTGACCGAGCCGCCGTCGCCGAGCGCCGCGAACATTTGCTCGGCGTTCTGCGGATCGTCGACTGCAAGCATGACCGAGAACCCTTGCGGCTGCCTGTAATCGCGCGCGAGCACGTCGCCACCGACGAGGTCGGCGCCGCCGAGCTTTAGACGCGCGTGCAAGACCTTGTCGCGCCATTCCGGCGGCACTTGGTCGCGGGCCGGCGATTCGCCCCACTTGAGCAAGAACTCGATCTTGGCGCCGAGCCGCCGCTCGTAGAGCTTGAACGCAGCCTCGCATTGGCCGTTGAAGTGCAGGGTCGTGCTGACTTTCATGGGCTGAACCTCAAGTGGTCACGCCATCGTCGCCTCGGGCAACTTCGTAGTCTTGTAGAAATGGGAGCTCGCGCGCGATCCACGCCTTCGGCGTGCAGCCCGCGAGCGCTCGCCATTCGCGCGTCATGTGTGCCTGATCCTGATAGCCGCAGATCAGCGCCGTGTCGGCGAGGGTGGGTCTGTCGTCCATGACAGTGCGGCACGCTTTCTCGAAACGCAGGATCCGCGCCGCTGTCTTCGGCGTCACGCCGAGCTCGGCGTTGAAGCGCTCGGTCAAATGACGCCGGCTCCAGCCGACTTCGCGCGCGAGCTCGCGGATCGATAGGCAGCCGTGCGCGCGGGCCAGCATCTGCCACGCCGACGCGACCGCGGGCGGCGGGGACACCGGCCGCAGCGCGCGCAAGAAGATCTCGTCGAGGATTGCGAAGCAGTGTTCCCACGTGGTTGACAGCATGAGGCGCTCGACGAGCTCGCCGGCGGGTTTCCAGACCTCGAAAAGATCGACGACGCGGCCCGCGAGCGCGGCGCTCGGGACCCCGATCAGCGAGCGTACGCCGAGCGGCGTGAGGAACAGATGCATGCCCACGCAGCCGCCGCCGTTGCGCACGAGCGCCGGCGCGTCGTGCAGCCCGCTGACGAGCGCGGTGAACGCGGCCGGGATCTGCTCCGCGCTCGGCATACGCACGAGCTCGATCGGCCGAGTGAGGCCTATGATCACGCCAACGTGACGCGATGGCAGGCCCGTGTTCGTCTCTCCAGCCGCAGACTGCGTCGTGAATCCGGCGTAGCGCGCGATGAACGGGCGCAGAGGCTGCGCAGGTGTGCGTGCGGCGTTGCCGTCGAGCATGGTGACTACTTCGCGGGCTCCGGCCCGGCTTCGAACGGGCGCAGCTCGCATTCGCCCTCGAACTTGGGCCAATGGATGCGGTGCAGGTCCATGAAGCGCGTCGCGAGCTTCAGCGCGTCTTCGTACGAGGCGAATTCTCCGATCGCGTAGCCGCCGACGACCTCTTTCGACTCGGTGAACGGGCCGTCGTGCACGCTGATCTTGCTCTTCGTGAGCCGGATACGCTTGCCTTTCGACGTGGGCTGGAGCCCTGCCGTGTCGAGGATCGCGCCGCTCTTCATCGATTCCTCCACGAACTTGCCCATCGCGTCGAACAGGGCTTGCGGGACTTCCTCCATTCGGTAGTTTTCCGTGTGCTTGATGAACATCATGTATTTCATGGCTGAGCTCCTTGGCTCGAGGGTGGGTTTCGCCTAATCGTCGAACGAGCCCATTCGAAATCGACAATCCGGGCGGGAGAAGTTCGGTATAGTCGGCAGTCGTCGCGCGAATCGCGCCAAAACAACGAACGCAGAATCGAGCGCGTCCGGCGGCGCGGTCGCCAGATGCAGCTTGGGGGTCCTGATGAACGCACGAGCGATCTTCTTCGCGGTCTGTCTCGGCGTAGCGCTCGGCATCGCGGCGCCGGCTCACGCGCAAGGGGGCTTCGGCCCGCCGCAGCTCACGCTCGTCCCCGTGAAGGACAACATCTACATGATCCGGAACATGGGCGCGGGCAACATCACGATGCTCGTCGGCCAGAAGTACGCGATCCTGATCGACGCCAAGTTTCCGAACGACCACGACGGCATCATGAAGATCATCGGCGGCGTCACCAAGCTGCCCGTCCGCTACGTGATCAACACCCACATGCACCCCGACCATGCGGGCGGCAATCCCGCGATGCAGATGGTCGGCGCCGACGTGATCGCGTCGGAGAACGGCCGGCGGATCATGGCCGAGCGCCAGGCACCTGGCCTCGCGAACATCACGCTCCGGGATTATCTGCGGGTCTATCTGGACGACATGCCGATCGACCTCTACTACTTCGGCCGAGGACACACGGATAACGACATCGTGATCCATCTGCCGACCAAGAAAATGCTGATCGCCGGCGACCTGTTCGCGCTCTATGGGCCGTATCGGGAAGTGATCGACTATACGGCAGGCGGAAGCCTCCGTGATTGGACGCGCACACTCGAGCGCGTGCTGCAGCTCGACTTCGATACCGTGATCCCGGGTCACAGCGGCCTCACCGACCGCAAGAACATGGAAGGCTACAAGGACTACCTGACCCGCACGCAGGACATGGTGCGCGAGATGAACAAGCAGAAGAAAACTCGCGACGAGATCTCGGCGGTGCTCAAGTCGGATTTCGACTGGGGCGGGCTGGAGATGCAGGTGGGCCTCGACGGCGTGATCACCGAGATGCGGTGATCGGTGTGAGAACGCTACTTCTATCCCTTTCTTTGTGGGCCGCTTGGGCTTCTACCACCGCGGCCCAGCCGCCGGCGCCGCCGCAGCCGCCGTGCGATCCGGCGGACCAGCACTGGGTCTGCGGCCAGCAGACGCCCGAGGACCTCGTCGCGCTTCCGGGCGGCGGCTGGGTAGTCGCTTCCGTGTACGCGGGCACGGGGGGCATCAATCTAATCAAAGTCGCGGAGCGCACGTCGACCACGGTGTTTCCGAGCGCAAACGTCACGCAGCAGCTCGACAAGACGACGTATCCCGACTGTCCCGGCCCGCCGGCCGGCGCGTTCACGACGCACGGCGTCTACGTAGAGCCCGGCAACGGGCCGGTGCTGCGCGTCATGGCCGTGGTGCACGGCGCCCGCGAGTCGATCGACGTGTTCCGTGTCGACATGCGTCCCGCGACGCCGACCTTCACCTGGGTCGGCTGCGTGGTCGCGCCGGAGCCGATCGGCCTGAACGCGGTCCGCGGGCTCGCCGACGGTGGGTTCATCACGACCAACTGGTTGCCGCGCGGCGGCGGTCAAGACGCGATGACCAAAATGATGGCCGGCGAGAAGAACGGCGAGCTCTGGGAGTGGCACACGAAGAGCGGCTGGCAGAAGGTCCCTGGCAGCGAAGCCGCGGGCGCGAACGGAGTCGAGCTATCCGCGGACGGCAACACGTTCTACATGGCCGCATGGGGCAGCCAATCGTTCATTCGTTTCACGCGCGGCGCGACGCCGAAACGTGACGAGATCCCGCTCGGCTTCCGCGTCGACAACATTCACTTCGCGAAGGACGGCTCGCTGCTCGCGGCGGGTCAAGTCACCGATTCGAGCGCGCGCAGCTCGCGCGTCGTGAAGATCGACCCGAAGACGCTCAAGGTGCACGACTTGCTGACGCGGCCCGACGACGCCACGTTCGCCGGCAATACGACTGCGATCGAGATCGGCAAGGATCTCTGGCTCGGCTCGTATCGCGGCGACCGGATCGCGATCGTTCCGGCGCTGCGTCCCTGAGCGGCTATCCGCGAAGCTGCGCGATTCTGCGCTCGTTCATCCCGTGAGCTCCGACTCCGCGGCAAGCATTGAGCGGCCGAATGCCGCGCGTACCGCCGCGCTCGCGAGCCTCGCGATGGTGGCGTTCGCGGGCAATTCGTTGCTCTGCCGCGCGGCACTGGGGCGGGAGTTGATCGACGCCGCGAGCTTCACGACGCTGCGGCTCCTGTCCGGCGCAGTCGTCTTGCTGTTGCTCGCACGCGTGCTGCCTGCGTCACGTGCTACGGTGCCGCCGCGCGACTGGATCGCGGCGCTCGTGCTGTTCGGTTACGCGATCGCGTTCTCGTTCGCCTATACGTTGCTGACCGCCGGGATCGGAGCGCTGATCTTGTTCGGGACGGTGCAGGCGACGATGTTCGTCGCGGGATTGCGCGCGGGCGAGCGCTTCGGGCTGGTCGCTTGGTGCGGGGTTGCGATCGCGGTGGCCGGCGTCGCGTGGCTCGTCGCGCCCGGCGTCAGCGCCCCGGACGCGCTTGGCGCTGTGCTGATGGCCGCGGCCGGGATCGGCTGGGGCGCTTACTCGCTGCGCGGCCGCCGGCTCGGCGATCCGGTGCGGATGAACGCCGACAGCTTCCTGCGCAGCTTGCCGCTCGCGGTGGCGACGAGCGCGGTGCTCGTCGGGATTCGACACGTGACGCCCGAGGGTGCCGCGCTCGCGGTAGCGTCAGGCGCCGTGACTTCAGGTCTCGGCTACATCCTGTGGTACGCGGCTCTGCAAGGGTTGACCGCGACCCGCGCGGCGGTGATTCAGCTGTCGGTGCCCGCGATCGCGGCCGTCGGCGGCGTGGTCTTCTTGCTCGAGCCCGTGAGCTGGCGTCTCGTGTTGTCGTCGATCGCGATCCTAGGCGGCATCGGCATCACGCTCACGCGGCGCGCTCGCGCGCGGCTTTGAGGGCGCTCGCCCACCAGATCAGGTTGTCTAGCAGCGAGGCCGCGTTGCCGCGGTTCTGCTCCGTGTCGATCTGGCCGATCTCCTTGATGAACCAAGGCTCCGGGATGTGGACGGCGAAGCGGATCGGCGCCATGTCGAGCTCGATCGTGACGAGCCGCAGCTGCTCGACGCCGCGCGTTCCACCGGCTCCGCCCCAGCTCACGAACGCGACCGCCTTGCGGCTCCACGCGTGATAGACGGTGTCGAGTGCGTTCTTGAGGATCGCGGGGTAGCCGTGGTTGTACTCGGGCGTGCAGATGATGAACCCGTCGGCCTCGCGCACTTTCTCGCGCCAGCGGATGATCGCGGGGTTCGTGTAGTTGTCGCGCGCAAAGCCCGGCGGTAGCGGCTCTTCGAAGAACGGCAGCGGATAATCGCGCAGGTCCAATCGCTCGAGCTCGATCTCCGGCCGCGCCGCCGCGAGATCGTAAATCCATTGCGCGGGCTTTTCGCTGAAGCGGTTCGCGCGCGTGCTGCCGACGATCAGCTTGATGTTGAGCTTGTTCATTGTTCTTCGTGACCTCGAGAATCCATGGGGCGCGGTGTCGGCCGCGGCGCGAGTGTAACGTACTCCGCCGCTCGAGCTGCGATAGGCGTTACTGCGGCCGAGGTCGGGCCTTGCGCTCCGTCTCGATGCAGTTGTAAGGCAGGAACTGGATCGACGGCTGATGGCGGAACGTCGCGTAGTTCTCGTAGCTGACCGGCATCGTGAACGCGGAGGGGTCGGTCGCCGTCCAGTCGTATTGCACCGTCGTGCCGCCGTCGCGTGGCGTGAACCGCTCGACGATCTTCATCGCGCGGCTTTGCGGCACGCCGACGAGGCCGTAGATCTCGAAGTACGGCCAATCGATGTGCGTCGTCGTGATCACGAGTGCGTCGCCGTCCCAGCGCCCGGCCGAGTAGCCGAGCGGCGTGAAGGCCTCCCCGGCGGGCGGCTCCTTGCCGTCCATGTGAATCGTGCGATCGATCTCGAACCACTCGTTCTGCAGCACGAGGTCCGAGCCGCGCTCGACGAAGCGGATCGCGTACGGACCGCTGCGCAACATCACGCGTGGCATCCCGGGCGACACGCAGCCGAGCACGGGATCGTCGACGACTTCGTCGTACGCGGCCTGCTTCTTGCGCGCGTCGGGTGTGTAAGGCGGATTCTTGACCCAGTCCGGCGCCTTGCCCTCGCGCATCGGCACGAGCACCTTGCCGAAGAAGCGATTGTCCGTGGCCGCGCCGGCCGTGCGTGGAGAGTAGGTGGGATCCGTGTAGACGACTCGATCCGCCGCGGCGAACCGCGGCATGACGTTGCCGCGCAGCAGGATCTCGCGGCCGTCGGCGACCAACAGGTTCGTGACGTACATGCGCCGGTCGCGGCGCGTGGACGGATTGCCCGCGAACCGGACGACGTCACCAACTTTGACGATGTCGTGCGCTAAGCCCGCGCGATCCAGCCGCGTGAGGTCGGCGCTCTCGATCTCCCAGAGCGCATCGTTGCCGTCGATCGCTTTCGTGCTGACCGTGAAGCGGACGTGCGGGTTCGCCCACAGCAGCGTCACGATCTCGCCGCGCGCCTCGACGATGGTCTTGGCGTCGTACTCCGCGGTCGAGTGATGCGCCGAGACGCGCGGGCTAACGAGCGCAGTCGCGACTACGCCCAAGGCGACGCCCGCGATTCGGCTGGTCAGGAGCTGCATGGCGACTTCCCCCGAAAAACACGGGTCGAGCCGCTGCGCGGCCCGCGCTAGAACGAATAACGCACATTGACGCCGAGGCCGTCCTGGTCACCGCCGAACGTGATGCCCACTCCGGCCGACAGCGCGCGCGAGAAATAGTAGCGCACCGACGCCTGCAGCGACGTATCGCTGCTCACGACGTCGAGGTATTGGATCCCACCCTCGACCTCGACTTTGTCGTTCACGCGCCCGCGGACCCGGAACTGGAGCCCGAGGCCGTTGTCGTGCTCGCTGAACTGACCCGAGCTCGCGGATTGATCGATGTAGAGCACGCGCCCGTAGAGGTCGACGTTCGGCTTTAGCGAGTATTGGTAGCCGAGGCCGAGCACCCAGGTGTCGACATTGATGCCGAAGTCGGCATTCATGGTGCCGTAGGAGCCGTAGACGTGCCAGTCGTCGGCGACCTTGAACGACCCCGAGAGCGTGAAGCCGTCGCCGTCGATGTTGCTCGGCCGATCGAGATCGATGTCGTGCTTGTCGTAGCTGAGCTGTGCCCAGTTGTAGTCGAATCCCGACCTCGCGGATTTCGAGCTTTCCTGCGCCGAGCTCAACGCCGGCAGCACCAGCACGGCCGCAACGAGCACTGCACGCGACACTCCGTTCATTCTTCCCTCCATGGTTCAAAGCGGATACCTGGGGGCAATGATAAACGACGCGAGTCCGGACGACTCGCGTCGCATTTTGGAGACGCGTGGGCTCCGATCGACCTATCGCGACGAGGTCTTTACTTGCCGAAGCCTTTCGAAGCGGTATCCCAGTTCGTATTCTTGCAGAGGCCGCAGTCTTTGCCCGCGAACATCGCGCCGGCCTTCTTGTCGCCTTTGAGCTGCCATAGCGCCCAGCTCGACGCGACGTTCGCGAACTCGCCGCCGCCCGGGTGGAAGAACGTCGCGCTATGGCCCGCGTTATGGCGGGAGCCGTAGAACGCGGGCACCTTGTTCAGCGCGTCGTATGCGGCCTTCGAGGGCGCCAACATGAAATCGCGGTCGGCGCCGTTCACGAGCAGCACGGGACCGTGGATCTTCGGCAGCGCGTCGAAGTCGGGAATCGGGAACGGCGGCGGCGCCTTCGGATCGATCTTGGTAACGCCCGCATTGAACACGCCGATCGTTTTCACGCGCGGATCGGCCGCGAGGTTGATCGACAGGAAGCCGCCGCACGAGCTGCCCATCACGGCCACTTTGTCGACCGCGATCTTGCCCTTGAGCGGCGAGCCGTCGCGCTTGTTCTCCTTGTCCGCCCAGTCGATTGCAGTGCGCAAGTCGTCGACGTTGGCCTGGCGGCGCTCGGCGCCTTCGATCGCCGCGGTGCCGATCACGAGGAAGCCGTGCGACGCGACGGTCGTCAAGAAGGGCAGGAACCCCTTGCTGTCGATCGCGCAGCCGCCGTTGCCCCAGACCACGACCGGGAGCGTGTCCTTCTTCGGAAACGCGTCGAGGTTCGAGGGATGCAGTATCACGTGGCCGGGCGAGCCGAACGCCGGCTCGGTCGCGACCTCGTATGGGCCCTTTTCGGCGAGCGGCGCGCCCTCGACGGGCAGGGACGTCCTCACCATGTCCATCGTGAACGGCCCCTCGCCGAGCTGCGCGGAGCAGACGTTCGCGATCGAAAGCAGCGCCGCGGCGGCCGCGGTCGCGGTGGAAAATATGGCGTGTCGGAGCATGGCGTCGTTCCCCCAGAACGAGAGTTGTTGCAAGCATCGTCACTCACGCGGCGTCGTAGCTGCAAGCTTCGCCGGCGCGGACCTTGCTCTCCCTTGTCATCCTCGTGCATCCAGCCTTACGCTCGTCGCGATCCCCCAGCAGGCCGGCGCCCGACCGCCGGTTCGGGACGGGCCGGACGCCGTGAGCGAAGTCATCCAGGATCTCCGGTACGCTTTCCGCGCGCTCTGCAGGAGCCCGCTTGCGGCCGCCGTCATTGTGATCACGCTCGCGCTGGGGATCGGCGCGAACACCGCGATCTTCACGATCGTCAACGCTGTGCTCGTGCACGCTTTGCCCTACGAGCGTTCGGATCGTCTCGTCGCCGTCTGGCTTCGCTTCGACTCGCAGCCGGATCAGAAGGCGTTCGCGACGTATCGCGATTTCGAAGAAATTAGTCAGAGCGCGCAAAGCTACGACGAAGTGGCGGCGAACACGTGGGCCGTTGGCGGACGTACCCTGTCGTGGCACGGCGAACCGCACTATGTGACCGCGATTCCCTCTACCGCGAACCTGTTCGCGCTGCTCGGCGCGCGGGCGGCGCAAGGTCGCACGTTCGTCCCGGAGGACTCGCGGAACGGTTGTACGGCCGTGCTCGCGGATCGGTTTTGGCGAAACGTCCTCGGCGCCGACCCCGGCATCGTGAGCTCGAGCATCACGCTCGACGACGAGGAGTGCACGGTCGTCGGGGTGATGCCGCCCGGGTTCGAGTTCTTCCCGGCCGCGACGCAGGTGTGGACGCTGCTCGCGCCCGGGAGTCCGCTCACGAGGAACCCGCTGAACGGCGTCGCGATCTTCGCGAGGCTCAAGCCGGGCGTGACGCGCGAGGCGGCCGCCGCCGAGGCGGCGACGATCCATCGGCGCGTCGGCGAGTCGATGCCCGCCAGCACCGGCATGCTCGACACGACGCTGGGTGTCTACTCGCTGCAAGGCGAGTTCACATTTCTTGCGGGCGCGAACTTGCGCAGCGCGCTGCTCATGCTCACGGCTGCCGTTGCGATCGTGCTGCTTATCTGCTGCGTGAACATTGCGGGCCTGCTGCTCGGCCGCGGAACCGAGCGCGGAAAGGAGTTTGCGCTGCGTGCGGCTCTAGGCTCGGGTCGCGCGAGGCTCGTGCGGCAGCTGTTCGCCGAGAGCCTCGTGCTCGCCGCTGGCGGTGTTTGCACGGGCGTCGTGGTTGCTGCCCTCGCCGTGCGTTGGTTCCGCGCCATGAACCCGATCGATCTGCCGGCCGCGACGGCAGTGACGATCAGCTGGCCGGTTATCGCGTTCGCGGCAGCGGCCGCTGCGGTGGCAGCCGTCGTGTTCGGGCTCTTGCCCGCAGTCAAGAGCTCGCGCGTCGATCTGAACGAGGTGCTCAAGGCCAGCGGAGTGAGCGTCGCACGCGGCGCCTTCGGACTCGGCAGCGGGCGGCTGCTAGTCGTCGCACAGCTTTGTCTGTCGATGGTGCTGCTCGCGGGCGCCGGTCTCTTGATCCAGAGCATCACGCGCCTGACCGCCGCGCCGCTCAGCTTTCGCGCGGACGATCTGCTCGTCGGCGCCGTGACACTGCCTCGGGGCAGCTACGCCGAGCCGGCGGCGCGTGCGCGACTCTACGACACGCTGCTCGCTCGCGTCGCGATGCTGCCCGGCATCGAGGGAGCGGCGCTCTCGTCACGGCAGCCGCTGGTCGGGAGTCAGGCCGGACGCGCCGTGAGCGTCGCGGGCAGGCCGCCGCCGTCGAGCGATCTCGGGAACGTCGGCAACGAAGACGTGAGCGAAAGCTTCCTGAGCATGATGGACATCGCGCTGCTCCGCGGCCGCGGTTTCGATTCGCGCGATGGCACTGACGCGCCTGCGGTCGCGATCGTGAATCAGCGCTTCGTCGCCGACTTCCTCGGCGGCGAAGAGCCGATCGGCACGCAGTTCAAGTTCGGCGTGCCGGACGCACCCGACCCGTGGCTCACGATCATCGGCGTCGTCGCCGACGTCGAACGGGCGGATTTCTTCAACGAGATGAGCGTGAGCCGGCCGCCGATCGTCTATCGGCCGATCGCTCAACACGCCGAGAGCACGATGACACTGCTCGCGCGTACGCGCGCCACGACAACGGACGTCGGTTTCGCGATCCAGCGTGCGATCACGTCGCTCGATTCGCGCGTCCCGCTGCATTCGCTCACGACGATGGACGACGTGCTGAAGCGCAACTTCGCACAGCCGCGGTTCCGCACGCAGGTGCTCGGCTCGTTTGCAGTGCTGTCGCTGCTCCTCGCGGCGCTGGGGCTCTACGGGCTCTTGATGCGCATCGTCGTGCGGCGCACACGCGAGATCGGAATTCGAATGGCGCTCGGGGCGGATCGGCGCTCCGTGCTGCGAGCCGTCTTGCGCGAGGCGCTCGTGCTCACCGCGCTCGGGCTTTTGGCCGGGATCGCGGCGTCCGCGTACCTCGCTCGGTTCCTCGCGGGAATGCTCTACGGCGTCGGTCGCATGGACGCATGGACGCTCGCGGAGACGGCGGCCGTCCTCGTTGCCGTGGCGCTCGTCGCGACGTTCTTGCCCGCCCGGCGCGCGACGCGTGTGGATCCGATCGTTGCGCTGCGGCACGAATGACGCGGCGCGCGCGGCCGGGTCGGCGTCAAACGGCTAGCGGTAGGCTCACCGCGCGGCCGGACTCGGCGCTGCGATAGATCGCCTCGGTCCACTCCATGTAGCGCACGCCGATCTCGAACGTGTTCATCTTCACCTGCTCGACTCCGCGGATCGCGTTCACGAACTCCTCTTCGACGCGATGGTGCGCTTGTGCGTCGGGCGGATTCGGATACTCCGCGAGGTCTTTATCGCCGCGGCGGCCGACGAAGATGTTCTGCTGGTTGTCGATGCGGATCGTGCCCTCGCTGCCGTAGATCCAGATCTCGTTGCCGCGCGATAGGCCCGTCGTCTCGCTGAACTTCATGTGCACGGGCGCGCCATTCGCGAGCTCGTAGAGCACTTCGACGTGGTCCGGGATCTTCGCGGCGCGCGTCTCGCCGCGGTCGTCTTTCCGCGTCGGTATCTGCACGCGTGTCATGCCCATCACTTTGTTGCCGGGACCGAGCCAGCGCATCGCCGATTCGTAGGTGCCGCCGACGTTGAGCACGTTGATGCCGCTGAATTCGGCATCGTGGCGCCAGTCGAGCTCGCCGCCGAAGGTTGCGAAGTTGCGCTGCAGCATTTGCACCTCGACGGACAGCACGTCGCCGAGACGTCCGTCCGCGAGCAAGGTCTGAATCGCGCGATCGATCCTGTACGTGCCGGAGCTCGGCACGAGCTGGCAGACGAGGTTCGAATGGCGCTGCGATGCCGCAAGCATGTCGCGCGCTTCGGCGCTGTCGTTCGCCATCCGCGCTTGGCACAGCACGTGGCGGCCGCTGTCGAGCGCCGCGAGCGTGACCGCGCGATGCATGTACGGCCAGGTGCCGATCAGCACCGCGTCGATGTTCTTCGCGGCGAGCAGCTGCTGCCAGTCCGCATACGCCTGAGGAATCGAGAGCTCGGCCGCGGCGCGCTTGCTCGACTCGAGCGAGCGATTCGCGACGGCGACGATCTCGACGTTCGGCATCTTGCGCAGGCCCGGCACGTGCACCGAGGTCACGATGCCGCCGGCGCCGATGACGCCGACGCGAATCTTGCCGGCTTTGGCCGGCTTCCGTGGTTGCGCGGACAGCACGCTCGGCGCGAGCGCGGCCGCGAGCGGCACGGCTGCGGCGGATAGGACTTTACGGCGGCTGATCGAATCGGCTCGGTCGGATCGGCTCATGTGCTCGGCTCGGGTGGCGTGACGCCCCCGAGCTTAGAACACTAGGCCGAACGTGCACAGGCCGGCGACGGTGGGGCCGGACTCGTTGCGCAGCGCATTCGAGCGCGACACGGCGAACGGGGTCTCGCACCGGATCAGCTCGATCGCGCCGTCGCCGCTGATCGTGTTGCCGCGCATCCACAAGGCGTCGTCGGGCATCGGTATCAGGTGCACGGCGGTCGCGTCCATGGTCGCGCGGTTGTCGAGCAGCGTGTTGCCCGACACGGTCACGTGCTTGCCGTCGATCGGCACTAGCCGCAGCGCGCCGCCGACCTCGGCCGAATTTCGGATCAGCAGGTTGTCGCTGATGACGCCGTCTGAGAGATCGAACGCGATGCCGCCGCCCGAGCTTGCCGCGTTGTCGCGGATGTCGTTGTCGCGGATCACGGCCGTCGCGGTTTGGACGTCGATGCCGCCGCCTTCGCCGGCGCACGACGAGTCTTGCAGGTTGTGGCGGATCTCGTTGTGCACGACGGCGACGGTTACGTCGAGCGCCGAAACGCCGACGCCGACGCAGCCGACGTTGTCGCGGATCACGTTGTCGCGCAGCGTCGCGGCGGCGAGCGATTCGAGATGGATTCCGCTGCCCGAGCCCGCTGCGGGAGCATCCATCGACTCGAGCGCGAGGCCGTTCGTGATCGTGAAGCCGACGATCTCGACACTCTCGGCGCCTGTGCCGCGCGCGAAGATAACGCGGCCGATGCGGCCGCCGTCGAGCGTCGTGACGGCCGCGCCCGATTTCGCGACGAGCGCCACGCTCTTGGCTACGACCAGGTTTTCGAAGTACGTGCCGCTCGCGACCTCGACGCTCGCGCCGGGCGCTGCCGCGTCGATCGCGGCCTGGATCGTCGGATAGTCCTGCGGAACGCGGAGCGTGTCCTGTGCCCACGACACCGTGGCCGAGGCGAGCGCGCCGACGGCGAGGATGGAGCGAAGGCTCGACAGGACGACTCTCCCTTCGTAGGTCGAAGATCGATGCTACCGGCGCGACTATCGCGGAAATGTGACGTGCCGCTCAGCCGCGCGGTTTACCCCGACACGGAACCTACCACACGAAGTCGGGTGGAAGCCCGCGCGCGTTGAGGCATACTGTCGCGCGCGAATCGAACGAACGCGTGGAGTCGAATAACAACGCGCGGAGGCTAATAACAATGAGCGAACCACATCCCGCAGAGACGATTCTCAAGCTATCGACGGCCTACTGGGCCTCGCGCTGCCTGCACGCGATCGCTCAGTTCGGCGTCGCCGACGCGCTCGGCGACGAGCCCGAGACCGCCGCAGCGCTCGCGAAGAAGACCGGCACGAACGCCGACGCGCTGCACCGCATCCTGCGCGCGCTCTGCAATCACAGCATCTTCACGCTCCGCGACGGGCGGTTCTCGCACAACGCCGCGTCGCGGCTGCTACGGTCGGACAACCCCGCGTCGATGCGCTCGCTCGCGCGCATGATGGGGATCGACTTCCACTGGGACGTCTATCGCGACCTCGCGCACAGCCTGACCACGGGCGAGTCGGCGGGCTACAAGGTGCAGAAGGGCGGCTTATTCGAGCACTTGCGGACGCATCCCGAGGACGGCCGGATCTTCAACGAGGCGATGGTCGGCAAGTCGTTCGGCCAGATCGGACCGGTGCTCGGTGCCTACGACTTCTCGTCGTTCAAGACGATCGGCGACATCGGCGGCGGGTTCGGCCATCTGCTCGCCGCGATTCTGAATGCCGCACCGGGCGCGAAAGGCGTGCTGTTCGACCTGCCCGAGGTGGTCGCGCAGGCGAAGGCGCGCCCGAACCCGCGGATCACGTACGTGCCCGGCGACTTCTTCAAGGACGCGATCCCGGCCTGCGACCTCTACGTGATGATGACCGTCCTCCACGACTGGTCGGACGCGGAGGCGATGGAGATCCTGCGGAACCTCCGCGCCAAGGCGCCGGCGAACGCGAAGCTGCTGTTGGTCGAAGCCGTGATCGACGAGAGCGCGACCGACTCGTTCCCGATCGACATGGATATCGAGATGCTCGTGTTCGCGTCGGGCCGCGAGCGGACGCAGGCGCAGTGGCAGGCGTTGCTGTCGAAAGCCGGGTTCAAGCTCACGCACGCCGCCCCGCTCGGCGGCGGGCTGTCGGGGCTCGTCGAGGCAACGGTGGCCTGAGCGGCCACGACGCGTCGGCAGTCGCTATTTCTTCAGCGCCGGCAGCAGCGCCGGCCGGTCCGGCGGTTGCTGCTGATCGACCGCGTTCAGCATGAAGCCGACGCGGAAATAATCGCCCATGATCGTCATGAGCTCGACGGTGTGCTGGCGACCGAACAGCGACACCATCTTCGCCCAGAGCTCGCTGCTCACGTGATGCTCGCGATAAAGCGTGCGGCCGAACGTGATCAGCGTGGCGTCCTTCTCCACGAGCCCCTTGACGTCCTTGTTGTACTTCACGACGTCGATGACGGATTGCTCGAGCCCTTGGCGCAAGCCGTATGGCTCGTGCGCGGACCATTCGAACTGCTGGTCGATCTCGCGTGCGATGATCAGCACGGCGAGCTGGAAATAGCGCGGACCGACCGGGCTCTTCTCGCCCGTCGGGATGCCGAGGTCGCGGTCGTTCGGCGCGTAGATCGTGACGTGCGTCGGCCCTGGACCGGCTTTGAAGTTCGGCCGCGCGGCGAGGAGCTTCTGTCCCTCTGCGTCGAGATCGGCGGGCGTAACGGGTGGCAGCCGCGACAGCGTCACGGGATCGATATCCGGCGGCAGCTTGTTTTGCGTGTGCGCGACGAGCGGCAACGAAGCGAGCAGCAGTGCGGCGAACCGGGCGTTCATGGCGTTCCCCCCAAAGGTTGAGAGCCGCCTCACCCTAGCACGCGCG
>Ga0068864_100000988_pt1 | contig 23803 bp, 17 predicted proteins | sample KBSSwiS72_FD_66586 | JGI IMG/M metagenome (GOLD analysis project Ga0068864, IMG submission 66586) | Switchgrass rhizosphere microbial communities from Kellogg Biological Station, Michigan, USA - KBS Switchgrass S7-2 | ecosystem: Host-associated > Plants > Roots > Rhizosphere > Soil ... | reverse complement strand
TTGACAGTGGTGGTGATAGTTTGGAAGTTGAATATTTCCTGATCTGAAACATTGTCAGGACCGATCGCAAGTGACACAGATTGCTTGGGATCAACATCGAGGGTGACTTCAGCTTTGCCGTCTTTGACGGATACAACGTCAGAGACGATCTTGTCTCCTACTTTCGCGGCCACTTTTACTTTCTGCTGGCCACGATCAGTATCTGTTACTTGCGATACATCAATCGGGATAACGAGTTTACTCATTTAAGACTCCTTTTAAGTCTTGCGTTTCGAGGGAGCGGCGCGATGCGCGACACGAGCCACGGTTGTTCCTTCTGAGCAGCAGTCCTGGAGCGCATGAAGGAATTCGGGAGTTCAGTGCACTGGTCGTAGTCCTGGCACTGAGAGTAGAGAGGGGGCGTCGGAGCCGTGGACGCTGACACGCCGGACACTCGGGCTAAAGTGATAAACGATGCCGCTGAGTGGTCCGGTAACGGTTAGTTCGCCTTGACCTGAATACTCGAACTCGATTGGCGTCGTAATCCGGTATTGGCTCTCGTATGATTGAACTGAGCCGATATTTGATTGACCATAAGCTGCACGACCTTTACCGCAGCATGACATTGTTTGATTCCTCCTGAAGGGATTTGTCCGGTATCGGCGTTTCGTGCCAGATTGCCGGAGGTGGTGGTTGTTTGCGTTCGCTGAGTCGTTCGAGCAGGATCGCGCCTCCCGATAAGCCAAACCACAGAAGAATGCGTTCCCACGAGTTCACACCTAAGAACCACGCGATTGGGGCTGCGACCCAAAGACTGAGGCAATAAAAACAATCGAGCAGTTGGCCAAAGAAGCTGCGCCCGGCGAGACGACGTAAACGAAGAAAGATGTCGCCTGGTCCGTCTTCTCCCCAAAACAGGTGAGTGAGACGCCAGACAGCTAACATCGCGATGAAGAAATTGGTGAAAGACACGTCAGGCGAAATGCCGGTTGGATCAGCAATGTATTCGAGATCTGAGTCGTCCTCGGGGGAGTTCGGAAACTCGCGTTACCTCGGGTTGAAGAGTTGACCCGTTTTCACGAGAGTTGGTCCAATAGTGGCAAACACTGTACCGCAGTCAAATCAAGGCTTGGCGATGGTGCGCGGTTTGCACTGTCGACATTGGTGCACACTGGAGTGAACGGGCGTAGACAGAAATGAACGCAGCTAAACGCTGATCTGCGTGCTCGGCGTCAATTTGTGGTTAAAGGTCGGCTATGACATTCGCGTGCTCAGCCAGGACAAATTTGTCCTCATTGTACGAGGTGGATATTGGAACGGCAGAAACGAACTAAGGTTCAGAAGAATGCCGGTCGACAGAGTCAAACCCACACACCAGCGGTGCGCCGCTCTTCCTCCGCTCGCCATCCTTTGCTCGAGTTGCAACGCTCCATTGGCAATCTCGCCGTTCGGCGTCTAATTAACACTCCCTATCTGCAGGCAAAACTCCAGGTCAGCACACCGGATGATCCTTCCGAACTGGAAGCGGATCGTGTTGCCGATACCGTCATGCGGGTGCCGTTAGCAGTGCGGGATGATGACGACGAAGAAAAAGTAAAAACGAAACTCGAGTCCAGTATCGATTCAGAGCCGCAGGAAGCGAGCGATCTTATTCATCGCGCGTGCTCAGACTGTGAAGAGGAAAAAGACAGCGCTGCGGGCCCGCCAATACTGCGTCGCAAAGGCGAGTCCGAGCAAAAGCCCGAGGATGAGGCCAAACCGCTGCAAGCCAAAGCGGCGCCGGCGCAGACGACTCAGCTCAACGATTCTGTCGCGTCGAAGATCCATTCGATGAATGGAGGCGGCAGTCCGCTACCGGCTACAACGCGCTCGTTTTTCGAGCCGCGGTTTGGCGTCGACTTCAGTCATGTTCGAGTGCACGCGGATTCTCGAGCCGCGGAAACGGCCAAGTCGATCAATGCAAGAGCATTCACTGTCGGACGTGACATCGCTTTTGGACCAGGCCAATATTCACCGCACTCCGACCACGGTCGACGCTTACTAGCGCACGAACTCACTCACGTAGTGCAGCAAGGTGGCGAACAGACGCAGTCGCAAGTCGGCCGAGATGTCATTGTTCAGCGAGACGACCCACCACCGGACCACTTAACTACGCTCAATGAGATGTTGGACCGGAACAATGTCCCGGAAGAAGATGTGCTGGCTCTGTTGCCGCAACTGACAGAGCCGGAAAAAAACACCGTCATCACGACCGTGTCATACAAGTCGAGAATGGCCAGTGCGTTTAATACCGGACAGATGGTCCGCGCCGTTCGCATATTAGCTCTGCCGCTGGACAAGCAACTCGAATGGATCGAAGCGGCAACTTCTCCCAGCAACATTGACTACTCAGAAATCAGATCATTGATCACGTCTGCTGCACAGGCAGCACGCGATACTTTGAAAACAACCAGATGGCGAGACTTCTTTGTGGGCGTATGTGACAACTCCACCATCATAACTGCTGTCACCGATCTGCATTTTGACCTGCAAACGGAATTGGAATGGATAGAGGAAGAGGCGTCGCCAAGTAACCTGGACTATGCCGACATTCAACCTCTTATTCGGCGAGCGCCGCAGCCGGAAAGAGATGTGTTAAAGACAAACCGGTGGCGCGACTTCTTCGTGGGCGTATGCACGAATGCGACGATCATCACTGCCGTTACCGATTTGCACTTCGATCTAAAGACGCAGTTGGAATGGATCGAGGAAGAAGCTTCGCCGCGCAATTTGGACTATGCCGATCTGCAGCCGCTTATCCTGGCAGCGCCACAGCCGGAGCGAGACGTGTTGAAGACAACCGCGTGGCGCGACTTCTTTGTCGGTGTGTGCACGAATGCGACGATCATCACTGCCGTTACCGATCTGCATTTCGATCTGAAGACGCAGTTGCAATGGATCGAAGAAGAAGCGTCGCCAAGTAATCTGGACTATGCCGATCTCCATTCACTCATCGCGCCGGCGCCGCAGGCAGATAAAGATGCTTTAAAGACCATCGGTTGGCGCGATTTCTTTGTGGGTGTATGCACTAACAAAACCATCAAGGATGCGCTCGATGACTTGAATTTTGATATGCAGACGACGGTCGAATGGCTGCTCGAGGAAGCATCGCCGTCGAACGTTGATTACACCTGGCTCTGTAACAAATTCAAAACCCTTAACGCGTTTCCGCCGGGCGAAGCCGACATTGCCTGTGCGATCATGGAGCGAGATATTCGCGATAAGACCTTTAATTCTTCTCCGGATCACACACCCCCCGGTTGGATTACGAGAGCGCATCAGCAACTGTTAGTGGCCAACGAAATGGGTGGAATGGTGGGCCAGACTGCGAAATGGAAGCCATCCAATCAAGCTTCGGGCACGACGTTCCAACAGTGGGCCAGCACCACTCCGCAAGGGCCGACACCCAACCTTAATGCGTTGACCGTGATCAATTGTTGGGAAATGATAATGCTCGCGGCCTTCCGCGCCGGAGCTTTGAGTTGGACCAAGATTCACACCATCTATTCTGCCGGCGTGCCGGATTGGTTTTCGTTCCTGGTGAACGAGCTTAGTTTCAACAGTCGCATTCCTTATGACCCCAGCGGCCCAGCGCAGCGGCCTGTGGCTGGAGATATTGTCTTCTTTGATGGGGCAGCCCACGTTGCCCTCGGTGCCGGATCTACTGATGCTATGGGCAGGACAAAGATTTATAGTTTCTGGCCGCCACCGAATACGGCATTTACGGCCGGCGGGACCATTGACCAGGTGAAGATAACCACGATTGAAGAATTGAATGACTATTGGGTCGCTTCGGGAGAGCCAGCGTTCAAGATAGAATTCACCACCCCAAACTGGTAGCGCGTTTTAGTGATGAGTACTGCTTCGTTGATTGAACAGAATCGGGTGCGACTCAAAGAGTTGGCGCGCTTCGGGTGGAATACGCCTGAAGGTCTGCCGCTGATTAAAACCGGTCGACCTGTTACCAGCATTCTTGATAGTGGTAATCAACATTCGCCTGACGAGGTTGTGGCTCCTTATCGGTTTCGCGTTTCCAGGAGTGGAAATGAAATCATTATTCTGGCGAATGATCCGGCATACACTGGCGACTATTCAGCCGGCGTCGACTTCCTTGTGTATGACGTTAATGAGAAGGCGTCACGAACGATTAACGTTCCAAGCGAAGCGCGAGTTGAGGTAGTTGATTTTCTTTTGAGTGCACAAGGTGGGTTTTATTTGTTGGATCAGCTTCTCACGAACGAGAAAACCATCGTCAACAGGTTGCGCTGTTTTGAACCCGATGGACACCTTCTTTGGCAAACCGAATCCAGCGGAATGAGTAAGGCGCTTCTTGGTGAAGTCAAGCATGAGGTTTTTCTGCAAACGGAAAGTTCGTCTAAAACTGTCATTCTGAAGATCGATTCAAAAACCGGGAAAGCTGAAGAGTGGTTGAGTCTGGATACGATCATTCCGAAGCTATTTGTGGATGACAACCTCGATCTCCATTACGTGATCTTCGATCAGCAAGCTAATAACCGCGTCTACGTTTCCTACAATCCTGCCACTGGCAAGAAAGAGACGCGGTCCGCTGAACGCGACTCTTATGGCTTGTTGGGTTTTCCGGCAGCTTTAGATGCTCGCAGGAATATTTACTGCGCGGAAGGACTCACGGTTTCATGTCTGTCCGCCGAACTCGCAGTAAAGTGGAGATTCGCAGTCAATAGCGTTGTCGTGAATTCGGAGGGTCTGTTCACAAGTCATTTCGATCAGAGCCTGATAATTTATCGCTGGCAGGAAGAGGGGGCTAAGAGGATTGATGTGCGAGTGGACGTTTCCGGTTTGAGGTTAGCAAAACTTGTCGGCGTGACGGACTCCGGCAATTTTGTAATCGAGACGCACAGCGTCCGGAGAGCTTTGTGGGAATACAAATCCAAAACCCTCTACCCATTGCCCGAGAATTCACACATCAGTAGCTTTCAACTGCAAGCTGCCTCAACCTGGCAGGTGGACCAAGACGGAAACCTCTACTTACCCGTCAGCAGTGCTCAAGGTCTACATCTCATAAAAGTATCCATTGCCTGAACAGCGCAGAGGTTGCACAGAGTTAATGCATCGCCACGGGACCCTTCCTGGCTCGGACGCGCTTGAAGAGAAACACCGCCGGCACACACAGCACACACAGAAACGCCAGCATGCGGAAATTGTCGATGTACGACAGCACCATCGCCTGTCGGGCCACCATCCCCTGAATCACACCGTAAGCTTGTTGGCTCTCGATCGTTCCACTTCCGGGCATCACGTGTGTTAGTTGCTGAACGCGTTGTTGTACTTCCGGATTGTTGTGGGTTCGGGCATAAAGTGAAATTGGCCCACTAGTGGAATCAACAACTTACGAGGACGATTCGGTCATTAAATGAAATTCTTGTCGGGCATAACGTGAGAATTTCCTACAATTTTCGGACATAACTTGAAAATTTCACAAGCCGGTCTGGTAACCGCCTATTTTTGGAGAACTTGTGGCCCTGCTCTAGCGAAATGAAGACCTGTGCAGCGCGGCCCAAATGTTTGTCTTTTCGATAGACGGGCTTTAATTCGCGCTGAATGTTAAGACCTGTGACGCGCACCAATACCAGACTCTTGGCTTTCAAGTCCGTCTCTACCGCAAAAGCCGAAATGAAAGCGATCCCAGGCGCGCTCCCACTGCTTTCTTGACTATTCGGGACTTAGGTGGTTCGAGTCCGGCGTCCGGCAGCAGAGTTTGGCGAGTGGGCGCCATGTAAACTGGCGCCCTCGCCTTTATCGCTAAGCTTCCTCTTTTTCTTCTTGCGGGCAACAGCGATGTTGCTGGTCCTTTTCCATCAGATCAATCTCGCGTTTGAGCCGCGCATTCTCCAGTCGCTTGCGCTCGAGATCGAGTTCGATCTCTTTGTCTAGCGCCGGTTCGCAGATATTGCATTCGTCGAGACATCCTTTGACCAGAACACCAGCCGTAGGTAAGGAAAACTTACTCTCGAAAGAGATTTCCGTGACCTTATCTTTCGCAACGCTGCCGCCGATCTTGTCGAGCAAGCCGGCTTTAACTAAGTCTGCGTCGACAGCCTTGAGCGCCTCAGCGCGGATCTCGGCCGACAAAGGCTCCGCACCGATCCTGACGCCGAAAGTTGCAGGCGTGAAAACGCTCAGCGCTGGATTGACTGCTAAAGAGCCGCCGCCCGTTTGCAGTTCAACATTAGCCGCGGTCTGCGCGACTCTTGCTACCTCGACACGTTTGCTGTCGGTTGCCAGCACACCATTCGGGATAACTGCAACGTCGCCATGAGATAGAAACGGGTTGTTAGTTATCTTCGTGTCCGCCGCCGGATCGAGGACGCGTCGCTCGATGCTCTCGAGGGTAAATTTCACTGTCTGTGTCTTATTGATGCGATAAAAGAAGAAAGTGATCGCATGACATCGGTTAGGATTTGAAAACTCTCGCGAGCTCGATTCGAAGTGATTCTCTGACTCTCCCTGACTGTGCGTGCGAGTTTGTACTTCGCCAATTGAGATTGAACTGGCAGCGCGGCTTCCCATCTCAGCGCGCCGACTTGAACTACTCGCATGCTGACTCAGTTCGCGCAAAAACTCGTTAGTGGAGGAAGCATTGTAATTACCACTAACATCGATCGAAGGACTGCCAAAAATTGATTCCAGCACGCTGCTGGTCTCGCCGTGGGTATCGAAGTGCCCCTTGTTGGTATTGCTCGATCGGCCGCTGTCTCTGACCGTCACATCCGACATGAAGTCGCTCCAACTGGACATGTAAAAGTGTTCTTCCTGCGACTGTTCATGGCGGTAGCTGATTTGGCTGGAACTATCAAACGTAAACCGGTTGCGACGGTCAGAAGTGAACAGACGCACTTTTTCGCCGGGAAGCAAAGTAGTGCTGTAAACGATGTCGCCCAACGCCAGCGGACCGGAACAGCGTGTCAGACGAACATTGAGAATCACCTCAACCGCAACCGGCCGGCGTTGATCACCAACTGATACGGGATAAAGTTGACGATAATGAAAGTCAAGCACATCGCAGTTCTCCCCGGGTTGTAGATCGGGACAACAGGGCGGAAAAACTCGACGCGCAATTTCTCCAGTAGACATGGTTTTACTCCTCCAATGGGTTCCCTCGTGTTAGAGAGAGACATGCTAAATATCCGTTTTCATCAGCGGCCGCGACATTGAGAGTTGGCGGCGAGGCAAGGTAAACCGGTGGGGAACTTAGATGTTATCCAACGCCCCGAATACCAAGGCTTGATGAAGTTCTCAACCATGTATGGGGAAAGAAAACTAAAAATTTCAGCGCCACTGTTTCGCGATTATGGAATGAAGAAGAAGCGAACCTTTCTCCTCGATAGCCTCTGAGCGTTTCCTGTTGACATCCCGTAATGATGAATCTAACCTTGACCACGTTTCGACAGCACCTCCTTCGGCGCAGCCTTGCAGCAATAGGCGATTGAGTCGGAGTAATCCTCGCAGCCCTTGTGCGCCGAAGGAATTGCCAATTCTTACGGCTCCAATTCTTAATATCCAAACCTGGTCCTTGTGAGCCGCAGTGATAAAGTGCGTTATCGCCCTGGCTTTTGTCGTTCGCCGTCAAATCTACGCCTACATGAAAACGACCTGGTCGCTTACCAAAGAGTCTTTTGAAAAGCTGCTGACGTGGCTGGACTCAAATCGCGAGGAAGCTGCGACGAAGTATGAAAGCGCTAGATTGCGCCTGATCAAATACTTTATTTGTAACGGCTGCGGTGATCGGGACGAAGAGCTAGCAGACGAAACCATCGATCGTGTAGCAAGGAGGCTGGAGCGAAACGAGATTCCGGAACCTTTTACCGGAGACAAGATTCTCTACTTTCTTGCGTTTGCGAGGAACATTCGTCGCGAACATCTTAATGACCTGAAACCACGTGACCCACCGCCTCCTGTGATCGTTTCGGAGGAAGCCGAGGACTATGATTTCTGCCTTGAGAAATGTCTGCAGATGTTGGTGAACGAAGATCACTCGTTAGCTGACCTGTACTATAGTTGTGAAAAATCCACAAAAGTCGAGCATCACAAAAAGCTGGCAAAGAATTTTGGGCTCAGTTTGCCCGGACTAAGGACGCGAATACACCGCATCCGTGAGCGGCTCAGGCCATGTATCGAAAAATGCCTTGAGGAGCGGCAAGGGGTGAAATGCCTGAATGTAAAAGGGCATACTTAGTTAGAGTCTTTTCTTGGAATCAGAAGGTTTTTTAAATGTTATCAAGCGGCGACGAAGACAATACCATTAGGGAATATTTACTGGGTCGGTTAAACGATGAAGATCGCGAAGAGTTTGCGCGACGTTTTTTCACCGATGACGAGTTGTTTGACAAGTTGGAAGCCGCTGAAGACGACCTGATCGACGATTTCCTGAGCGGTAATCTTAACCAGGTTGACAGCGACATGTTTCGGCAGAATTTTTTGATCGGCAGCAAGCGAGAGCGGGCGCTGCGGATTGGTAAAGCGTGGAGAAAACACGCCCGGGAACACGCTGACTACAAGCCGATACCAAAACCTGAGCCTGTTTCCCACTTGTGGCAATTGGTCAAACCGTATGCTCTCAGAATCGGGACCGTAGCGGCACTGATTCTTACTACGACGGTCGTGGTGCTTCGAAATTTACCGTCTGAAATTGACAAAGCACTCTATGCGTTCAATGCGGCCTACCAGCAAGAGCGTCCGCTCGAGTCTCGGATCACTGAACTCGGCTACGCGCCCTATACGCCGAATTCCACCCGCGGCGGTCCAACCAAGATCGAAAAAAATGAACTCCTTCAAGCGGAAGCCACCCTGCGCGGCGTGGTAATCAAAAATCCAACCCCCAAAGCCCATCATGCTCTCGGAAAAGTTTTGCTGGCGAAGAAAGATTTCGATAACGCAATTGAAGAGTTTGATGAGGCCCTGAAAGAAGATCCAAACAATGCGCAGATCCACGCCGATCAGGGTGCGGCATCGCTCGAAAAGGGCAAGCTCGAGATCGACAGGGCCAAAACTGATCCAGATAGTGCGGGAAAAGGCATGGAGTATTTCGCCCGCAGTCTCGAACACCTGAACAAAGCGTTGCAGTTGGACCAGACTCTTTTAGAGGCACTCTACAACCGCGCGCTCGTTCACGAAGCGATGGGTCTGCTGCCGGAAGCGGAAGAGGATTGGCACCAGTACCTCGAGAGGGATCCGAACTCAAAATGGACTGGCGAAGCCCGCGAAAGACTCGCGAAGGTCGAACAGGAACGTAAAAAGACATCCGAAACCCGTGAAGAGATCTTTGAGCGGTTCCTCAGTCAACTCAACTCGGGTGATGAAGAGGGAACTTGGAACACCGTCAGCAGTTATCAAAACCGATCCGGCAATGTCGTTGTCGAACAACTGATTGATGACTATTTGAGAGCTATTACCCAGAATCAAAAGGAAGACGCAGCTCGCGCTCTGCAACGTTTGGCTTACGTGGGTAATTTGGCGTTTCGCAAAAGCGGGGATCGCTTTTTTTTTGACCTCACTAGGTTTTACGAGTCGGCAGATTTCAACCAGCGACAGTTGGCTCTTAACGCGCGCGAACTGATGAAGAAGGGCTACATTGGTTGGGGTCTGCTCAGCTCCAACAACTGCCGACGCCTCTTCGAAAACGCGAGAGAGCTCTTTGAACAGGCACGCGATTCTCCCGAAGGTCGGGTTGCCGAGTATTGGATGAGTTTCTGTGATTATAATGAGAATTTTAACAAGGACCGTCTGGAACCAAGTTGGCGGATACTCGATTCTCTTCGTTTAGCCGCTGAGAGGTGGCACTATCTTGGGCTCCAGATCCGCGCTCTCTACTTAATGTCGGCTGTTGACTTTAAGCTGAACAGACATTCTAAGGCTGTGGATTCGGGCCTGTGGGCTGCTAAGCTCGCCAAAAGCACAAATGATGCGGTTGGGCTATTAAACGCGATGAGCGTGCTAATCGAGTATTACCGGTATCTCGGGAATTATGCGAAGTCACTTGCCTGGATCGAGCGAAGTTTACCTTGGATTACTTCCAGCCTCGACCCGGTTCAAGGCGCACGACATTTCAGTCTAGTTGCAAGTGCCTTTGCGACAATAGGTCTGCCCGATGCAGCGATCGCTTATCAGAGGGAGGCGTTGCGGTTTGCATTAAACACGAGCAGTGATATCTCAAGAGCTCAAAACTACGCTTTCCTTGGAGCGATACAGGGTAAGCTGAATAATTTTGATGAGGCTTTGAAAAACGTTCAGCTTGCATTTGAGCTGGCCCAGACCCACGCAACGGAGAAGGCAGGCCGCGGATTGATGGGGTACTCCGCTTTGCAAAAGGGCAACCTATACAGAGAAGCAGGACATTGTGACGAAGCAGTTACCCAGTACACCGAATCAATCAATATTTACGAGGGGCTGGAATTTTCGACTCATGAGTACCAGGCCCACAAAGGAAAATTCCTGTGTTACCTCCAACAGCACAACGACCAGTTAACTCAGGCAGAAATCTCAATCCTATTTACGCTCCTTAACAAGTATCGAAGGCAGATATCCGACGAGGATTGTAGAAATACTTTCTTTAACGTCGAGCAGACGGTGGTCGACGATGCCATCGACTTCGAGTATTCAAGGATGAACAACCCGGACCAGGCATTCGACTATTCAAACTCGTCGCGAGCAAGGTCTTTGTGGGATGTACTAAACGCAGACGCGGACTTAAAGGCTAAAGTTCAAGACGCAGATATTAAGTTCAACGCAGTTACAGAGCCTCGCTCTTTGGACACGATCAAGCAGGAATTGCCGGACCAAACGCAGCTTGTGCAATACGTAATGCTTGAAAACAAGCTCCTCATCTGGGTCATCTCCCGAAATGACGTGAAAGTTCGGATGCAGCCAACGTCCCGGAAAGATCTCAATGAGAAACTACTGCGCTTTTTAACGATCATTTCACGTCCCCCAAAAGACGACGCATCTCAGGAATTACATCTGGCGAAGGAACTCTATGCGATCTTGATCCAGCCGGTAGAAACACTCTTAGACAAACAAAAGTCGCTTTGCATTATCCCCGACGCTACCCTTAGCTATCTCCCATTCGCAGCCCTTATTTCACCCGAATCAGGCAAGTATCTATTTGAAGATCATCGGTTGCTGACGTCTCCGAGTGCGAGTGTTTTTTTAAGCTGCTCGGCGAATGCCTTGCACAAAAGTGGCCCAAGAGATGAAAGACTCTTAAGCGTAGGTAATCCAACTTTTGACCGCGTGGCCTTCGCAGGTTTCGACGACCTGCCTGACGCCGCCAGAGAAGCGAAAGAAATTGTCGACAGCTATCCATCACATGTTTTGTTGACTGAAAACCTTGCCACCAGCGCGGCGTTGAAGAGAGAAATTGAAAGGTCAGATGTGATTCATCTGGCACTTCACTCCAAAATCGATGATGAAGTTCCCTTACGTTCGCAACTGTTGTTAGCTAAGACTAAAACCGATACGAACTCCGTTGTCTATGCCTATGACATATACAACCTTGACCTTTCTTACACGCGCCTGGCAGTGCTCTCATCTTGTCAAAGTGGTGCGGGACATTATTATGGCGGTGAAGGTGTGAGTAGTCTCGCGCGCGCCTTCATTGGCGCTGGAGTTCCTTTGGTTGTCGCTAGTCTCTGGCCGGTTGAATCAAACGTAACTGAAATGCTGATGGTCAGCTTCCATAGGAATCGGAGGCACGGACAGATTCCAACAGTCGAAGCACTCAGGAAAGCGCAGCAGGAGATGGCTCGCGGATCCGCCGAAAAACTTCGTCGTCCGTACTACTGGGCCGCTTTCACTGTCACCGGTGGATACGCTGACTTTTAGCAAAGATTCCTCACTTCATCACCCTCGTATCTTCAAACAATCTCCGCTCTGAAACGTTTGCAGAATTTGCCCCATACAAATTGGATTCACCATTTGGAGTAGCTAAGAGAGAGGATGAGTTCCAATGAAAACGACAACAATCGTGTTTAGAGGTTTGATGGTTCTCCATAAGCAGGCGAATACGATGGAGATCGGTTTTGTGAATGCTCTTTACAATCCCGAAGACGAGCACGATCACAGTACCGATCCAGCGAGCCATGCTGACCATTCAAACCATGAAGTCGTTCACATCCCGCGAATACTAACGACGAAGAATGGAGTGCTTTCTTCAATTCTCGATCTGCGCAACCGCCCGGAACTAGGTACAGTTCGTAACTGGGAACTTGTAGTTACAAACCCGGTCGATACCGAAGTAACTTTGTTTCCTCGAGTGGTCCCCCCCGCCTCCGCACTCACTCCTTTCGTTAGAACAAGCGAGGGTTCCGGAGACACTTTCGAGAAAGACTTCAGATGGATAACCGATTTAGAAGCCGACGACCTCCACGGTAGAGATCTAAGCCTGGAGATCAACACAAGGCAGTTCTTGTTCGTTTTATACGTTCGGAACGGCTTGTTCTACACGAAACTTAAGTCGCCGTCGCTGAGACGGAGGCGATTAAGCCAATCGCATCGGGAACCCTATGGTCAAACAGCGGCTGTCGTGGGTTGTGACATTACAGTTGCTGACGATGCTGGAATAAGACTCATGGCGGGTGGTACGGACGGCTCGATAGTTTTCGAGTTCGATCAGGGTGAAGGCACGGTTTATGAGATCTCCAATGGACCACCTGACGTGCCTAGGGAAGGACCAGCTTCTCTTGATGACTCAGGTCATTTTCACATGTATTACGACAAGTTGTTCAACCAGCCGCATCGTGATCAGTTTGACCTCGTGACTGACGATCAGGCTCCAGCTCCGGATCCAACACTCTGCGGTGTCACGTTTTTGGGGAAGCGCCAAGATCCACTTTAGAACAATGTTAAGGAGGTTAACAAATGCCCAGTGATAGCAAATTTTGCAATGAAGTAACTGAGTCAAGAGCAACGTCCAATGAACCTCTCGAGCTCTTGTCACCGCGACGGACGCTCGAGGTTGAATTCATTAAGGATGCCCGTTCCGGAGTGGAAACATGGAATTTCGATCAAGATAACGATGATCAGGGTAAGAAATTCTCTCTTGATTGGACACCTGGTCTAATAAACATACTCCGGAATAAGCTGGTTAGCTGGAAGCCCTCCTTCCCACTCCAGTACCCATGGTCGCGGGAGTGCTCAAAGAAAGATGCACTCGAGACTTATTTCCATGAAGGTCGGGACAGATTCGTCACCTTCAAATTTTCCCAGGAGGACGACATTCTCGCGATCGCGAAGGAACTGAAAGCTCTCCCTGAAATCGATCGTGCTGTTGCTGTTCCGCTTCTGGCCCCACCGTCTCAGCCGCTGGAGGAGCCCTTCGCAGGGTCCAGCGATCAGGTCGTACGGATGTGCGGTCCAAGCGGGTGTCTAACCAATCAGTGGTATCTCTTTCGTTGCGGCGTACCCGATGCGTGGGCCGAACCAGCCTCAGCCTCAGGGAATGGAGTCGTTATCGCAGATATCGATTGGGGATTCGATCTGAGCCATCCGGATCTTATTAATACTGAACTCACCAAAAATGTCATCAGAGACTCTCCGAACGTAAGCGATGGAAATCTTTTATGGCATGGGAATGGGGTGCTGGGGCTGGCAGGCGCTGCAGTTAACGCGGAAGGTATGGCCGGTATCGCATATGAAGCAACTCTGTGGGCAATTCAGGCCGCCACTGGTGCCATAAACATTCCGGTCGACCCTGAATGCTGGGTAGCAGCGATTCATTTTGTCCGAGTCACGCAAGCCACTGGCCGTAAGATCATCATCCTCGAACTTCAGTCGGCCAAGTTCAGTAATCCAGAGATGATTCTTACCATTAGCCACGAAATCAAACTGGCAATAGAAGATCAAATCGTGGTGTGCGTACCGGCAGGAAATGGTAATCGATACGAGGATGCAGGTAGGGATGATCAAGGCCTCGCAATTCCGGAGACTGGCTCGATTGTTGTAGGAGCTACGGTGTTTCACCCGCAGAAGAACCTGCGCGCCGGGAGTAACGGAGGCAGCCGCGTTACGGTCTATGCACCCGGCGACAGCGAATGCGACTTAACATGCGGGCTTCGTAAAGGTTATAGAGACCATTTTGGCGGCACGTCTGGCGCAACGGCTAAGGTTGCTGGAATAGTCGCATTAATGCTTGAAAAAAACGACCTCCTTACACCTGACCAGATCCGTTACATTCTGGCGCAGTCGCAGAAACCGGTGGTCGATGAAAATGATAACCGCGTGGGAGTTCTCGTTGACGCTACCCAGGCAGTGAGTGCGGCAATGCAGATGCGCAGCACGTCTGGAGCGACTCTGGCTGCCGCGAAAATAAAGCACGGAGAAGGTGCATTGCAGGCCGCTTAAGTAATGCGAAAGCCGTGGACGATTGGCAAATATATCGAGCATTTTTCGTCCCTTGAGGATCCTTACCACAGGATGTGGAGTTCAATGCGAGGCTAATCAAATTGGCCAGCGCATCTCCCAGATAAATGCCACACGAGTTCTTGTTGACGCGCGCCGTTGTCCGATCTGTGTCTGAAAGTGAAAAGAGGAGACTATGAATTATCTAATTAGAAAACTCACTTGCGCTTTTGCGGCTGCACTTATGCCGCTCACGCTTGGTGTCCCGTCCGTGTGGGCGCAGCCAGCAGCAGAAGTTCAGTTGCCCTTGGCTGATTAAGCTTGCTAATTGTTTGGAGGCCCACCCTCGATCTTTTCTCATGCTCCTGTCCGTCTCTCCGAGTCGTCTCAAACCTCTCGCCACGACTGGCCAGGTTGCTAACAATGACCTTCGACATGAAGGAGTTTTCCTTTCAGACAGAAGAGCGGATGCGGAGTTCTCGTTAGGGACGAAATGCAAGATTTGAAATCGTAGACTGGCGGAGCGGTGGAGGAAACCTCATGAAAAAAGTTCTTTCGGTGATCGTGCTTCTCCTAATCATCTTATTGCTAGTCTTGCTCTACCGATGTGATCGGAAATCGGATTCGGACGACGTTCGCCTTGGCCTTGGTCCAGTCGGCTATTCGCTGTGGGGTGACGGCTCGCTCGCCTTGGCCATCCCGATCATGAATTCCGGCAAGCGTGCCGCCGCCGATGTAAAAGTATCGGCAATCGCTCTCGGCAGCGGAAATCGAGTCACACCGTCCGCTCTTCCCATTCCCCTAGGTGAAATCGTGCCAACAAGACGGGCGGTGCTGGATGTTCGTTTCGCATCGTTAGCAGCGCCAGGTAAATACCCGCTCACCGTCTCAGGTACCTATGTGCTTGGCGGCAAGTCGCATCCCTTCACCGCGCAAACGGATCTCCTTGTCGAACGCTCCGGTGGCCCACCTGCTCCGCCAGCTCAGGTCAACGTTCCCAAACAGAGAACCACGGGTTTGCCTTCTCCTCCCTCACCGATCAAGCAGGAGCACGACAACAACCCGGACGGCCCACCCATTCCGGACGGCCCGGTCCTGCAGCCTTTTACAGTCGCACCCACCAGTACCGGTGTGGCGCCATCATCCGGCGCAGGCAGCAGCGTTACCTTTGTCCGAGACACTGGAATGGGCCAGTCTGGCAACTATCCTCCTGACCCAACAGTGGCCGCCACGGCTTCAGCAGGAGGTGTGGTGTTCGCCAGCGGCAACACCTACGTACTGTTCTCAAAGGACGATGGTCAAACCTTCACGCGCATTGATCCCACCACCATAGGGTTTCCGAATTCGGATGGCGGAATGTGCTGTGACCAGGTGATTCTCTACAACCCGCGAGTGAATCTATTCTTCTGGCTGATCCAGTACAACAGTAGCACGCCCAACCCGCCCAATCCGGCTCCGCCAGCCATGCAATTTCCGGGGCCCAATCGGCTGCGGATCGCATGGGCATCGCCCGAGAGCATGAAGACCAATATAAACGCCTGGACCTTTTTCGATTTGACCTCTGCCAACTTTAACCTGGGACAGCAGGCTCTCGACTTCCCCGATCTCGCGTTCACTGGCACGTTTCTTTATGTCAGCGTTGACCGAGTGACCTCGACTTCGAGCGTGCAAGGCTTGATCGTCGCGCGCATCCCGCTCTCCGACATAACCGGAACCTCAGGCAACGTAGGCATCGCTTACTATTCGCCTATCGAATCGAGTGACCAGAACCGTGCCACAGGGTCACGCCTTACACAGAACAGTGCCGACGCCATGTATTGGGGTGGCCACGTGGATGGCAGTCATATCAAGGTCTTCCGCTGGCGTGATGGCAACGGCTCGATGGACTCGCCCCATGATGCCGTGGTCAACACTTGGTGCAAGTCCGGTACCAACTACAAGACTCTTGCCCCAGACAAGCAGCAGTGGTTGGATAGCTCACGCACCAGCGCCAGCTCGATTATCGGAGCTACTCGCAAGCCATTCCGGGGATTGGTCGCGCCGGGAGGTATTGCGCCGAATGGAGAGGTCTGGCTAGCTTGGGGTTCAGGGGCCGACGACGTAAGCGGTCCCTGCACTCAGGGTCGGCCTCAGCCTTACGTGAAGATCGCGAGGGTCGACGACCAAACCCTGGATACAGTCGGTGAGTATCACATTTGGAACACGCCTTACGCCTTCGCCTATCCGGCATTGGCTACCGATCCTAACGGCAACATTGGAGTGTCGGTGGCTTTCGGCGGACCCAGCAACTATGCCAGCACCACGGTCGGGTACCTAGGCGACTTCGTGGTTTACTACGTGGAAGCGAGCGATGCGACGCTGACCTTCACTTTACCTGTTCTGGACAGCACAGGGAACCCTGTTCTGGACAGCGCGGGGAACCCTGTTTTGATCCAGGACGGAGCTGGGAACCCTGTTCTGTTCACACGCTACGGCGATTACTTCTCAGTGCGCAATTCCGGAACGGATGGCGCCCTCTTTTCCAGCCAGGGATATGCAGTAAAGCTGGTTAACTCCGCTACCTCAACCAACTGCGCAATTCCTGCTGGTGGATGCACCTTCCGGCCACACTACGAGCAATGGGGTAGGCCGTCGGTACCGGTGCCGGGACCTCGATAGAAGAATCATCGAACCTGAAACGTATTTTTTACCGCCAATTCATGCAATTCTTGAGCTTTGAGGCTTTGAGGGATAATGTCCGATAAGTTAGATAACTCTTTGCTTCATTCTAACTCATTGCGCCGTAGCTGGTTGCGTGGTCCTCGAACCCTCGTGACAGCAACCCTCCTGGTCCAGTGACAAGTTCCTCCATGTAATTTGAGGCCGGAGAGAGCCTTATGAACTCGCGAAAAACTGCGTCTCTAATTTCCAGAGGAGCCAGCGGAATTGATTGGCTCATGCTCCTCTGGATTCTTGCTCGAATCGTGATGAATGGAATCTCGGAATGGACGTGTATATTTCCACCGTTGCGGGATAGCCCACGAGATCCCGCACTGATGCGCATGCAGATGGAAGTATCTTCATCTCTCGAAAAGCCACAATAAGTTGGCTTGCCGCAAATCCGACATGGACGTCTTTTGCTAACGCGCGTAAAGCCTACCGAAATCATAGAATCACGTTTACTGGCCGCCCATTTCTATGAGGACGTGCGCAATTTCATTTTATGACCGACAAATTTCACTTTATGAACGAACCCACAATAGTGTACGGATTAATGTTGTGGACCAACGCCGCCTGATGAACCTGGCTGCCGCGCGACAACATCGTCGTCATCGCCGCAATGCCAATACTGCCACCGGTGTTGCGCATCAAGTTGAAAACACCGGACGCATTTCTCATTTGCTCGTTTGGCAACGTTCACATGGCCATGGTCGTCAGCGGAACGAAGATAAAGCCCATCGCAAACCCGCTGATGATGTTGGGCCACATAATACTGCTCGACGTCACCATGAGATTGATATCGCTGAATTGATACGTCGCATAACCAAGCACCAGGAACCCAAACATCACGAGGTAACGCCCATCGATTTTGCCAATCAGACGTCCGACGAGAATCATGGAAACAATCGAACCAAACCCGCGTGGACTAACAGTCATTCCACTTTGCATGGCGGGATAGCCGAGCATCGTTTGCAAAAACAGCGGCAGCAACGCAATCGTGCCATACAAGACGATGCCCATCACCGTCATGATGCTCGTGCCGACAGTGAAATTGCGGTTCTTCAAAATCCGCAAGTCCACGATCGGTTCTTTCGTGGTCAACTCCCAGATGACAAATGCAACCAACGCAACCGCCGCGAAGACCGCAGCGCCAGTGATCAATGACGACTGAAACCAATCTTCTTCCTCACCTTTGTCGAGAACCAATTGCAAGGTGCCCAGTCCGATCGCCATCAAAGCAAACCCGAGCCGATCGATTCTACGCCGATCACACGCTGTAAATTCAACCCGCGCCTGTTCCGCGGCGGTTTGTGATTGGGCCAGGTTCACTCGTTCCTGGGCCAACCTTGTTTCGGCGCGCGTGACGTCGACTCCCGTGGCTACGCCGGCGTTGCGTTGGTCCTGGGCCAGTCGCACGAGAGCTTCCGCGAGCGTGACGTTCGCCTGGGCTGCCGCAACGTTGCGTTCGCTGCGTAAGGTTTCGAGATACGTGAGCGCCGTCGCTTCGGAGACTTGTTCGCGCGCGAGTTGTTGCCTGAACTCTGCGATTCGAACTCCCTGCTTGCTCGATTGATAGTTATGAATGGCGCTGCGGTCGAAAATATTCTGGACCAACCGCGCGCGAGCGTCGAAGTTATTGAACGGACCAATAAAGCTGGTCGCAACGCCGGGGAAGGTCGACGGTTGAAAACCGAGTGCGGCAATGTTTGCCGTCAGGTTCGCCTGGTAGCTGACGCCGGAAAGATTAGGCAGCAGTGCCGAACGTGCCTGCGTAGAGAAGCCGCCGGCTTCGCGTCGTTGCTCTTGTGCTGAAAGTGTTGCGGAATTGTTTTGTAGCGCGAGTTGAATCGCGTCTGACAAAGATAGCTGTGCGGGCGCGGGCGAAGTTTTCGCGGCGCCGGGCAGCGCCTGTCTCACTAAAGATGACGGATCGAAGATGAGATTTAGAGGATTGAACGAATCAGATCCCCGCACGGTTTATGGGTTTGGTGGTGGCGCGGCGGGTGGTGGATTACCGTCCCACAGTCCTCGTCTCTTGAAAGCATCCCAGATCTGTTGCCTGTACTTGCCCTGGAGTCCGTAGAGGGCTTGATCCACTGCCAGAAGTTTCTCGGCTAAATACTTTGGTTTCGCGAAATTCGATACTAATAACAGCATCTCGAGGTACATATGGACCACTGCGTCCGCGACTGCTTCGCGCGTAGCTGGGGCTGCATCATCTCCGCCAATGCTGACATAGAGATCCCACAGCGCGGTAGCGAGGATGTTACCGACCAGATAAATCCCATAGCTCTTGAAGTCTGGATCGTCGAACCTTTGCGCAAGATTAAGCCGGCGGTCCTGGCTCCAACTGCTGCCATTGCCATCCCACGGAAACACTTTCCATCTTTGAAAAGATTTCTGGTTGAAGCGGTCCAACCAGACGCCCGCCAAAAAATCGCAAAACCCTTCCTCGTAACAATATTGCCGGCTACGGAGAAAGTAATGGACGGCATGCCCATACTCGTGCACGATTACATGAGCGTCTGAGGCGTCAGGTATACCGCCGAGGCCGAATGCAATGTATGGAATCCCATTATCCACGAAGTGTGAATTCTCCGAATCCACAGCAGTTCCCGATTGATCTACTTCCAGTCCCATCGGATCTATTTCCAGAGGGGCCAGCATGTTCTGATTTAGCTCTGGGACATTTAAGCTGCGAAGGTATTTGACGAGTTCGTTGGTCCAGTAATAAGTCATCGTAAACAAAAATTCCGGAGCCTTCGACTCGAACATGAAGTCGCCTTTGCTCTTTGGTGATGGAAAGGTTGCTTGTTCTTTTTCCGCGCACTTCACCCACATACCACTAAGGTTGTAGTTGCCATCGGCATCGGGTGCGTCCAACGCGTCCAGCGTGACCTCGACTCGTTCCACGTCGAGAATGGTTACATCGGTACTCCACGAGAGCTGTGAGTTGGCCGACGATGTAACGGGGTCAGGCATGAAGACGTAAGCTTTGGGTGCATAGCTCCGACGATCAAACGCGGCGACTATGGTTCCCTCTATCGCATCGACCAGTATTTCCCAGTTGCCGTCTGGTCCACGCGTATCAACCAACACCTGCCAAACCCAGTACAATTTCCCCTCGATCCCGGTGCTTAATCTCGTAATCGTCTCCCAAAATTCTCTCGCCAGGAATCGTGGAGGTCCATCCTGTCGTTCCAAAGCATGTCGATAAAGGAAGAGACGGGCCTCATGGTCGACTTTGAAGCTGAGGGCGGTATGTTCAATAGCTTGACGAACTGCGTCCTCAGCCTCGTTAGCACTAAGACGAATGTCTTCAGGCGACATCGAATCGGGCACCAGGTAATCTATCTTGTTTTCTGCCGAAATGACGTGCCCATCTATGGCGCGCAGGCCGACTACTAACTCCGCTCCGTAAACAGGCACGCCTCGGTAATACTGCTGGAACCGAACGGACTTTACCGCGTGGCCTGTTCTAACCTCACTTTCTTTCAGCGAGACATTCTCTAACTTAAACAAATCTTTATTAACTTCGAGAAAGTCGCGAGCCTCGCTGGACGCCTCAAACGGTTTGGGAATGTTAAAGTTGAAACTTTCCAACTGCTCAGGCGGTCCAACCAACTCGGCACCGATAAAGCTGCGTAACGCGCCGGTGGTCTCGTCGTACGTAGAGCGCGCGTCATTTGCCGTGGTGAGTCTGGGTGCGGCCATTTGTTACCTCGTTTTCTTTGAGTTCCGGGTCAAGGATTAAGAGTGACCGGAGGACAGGGAATCTCATCTAACTTGTGAGCGCCTTTGTAGATGAGCTGCGCTTGATCGTTCTCACCCACCTCTGATCCACTGATTCGTAAAACTTTGTAGAAGAGAGCAAGTTCGTCGTGCGGAGACGGAGCAACCGCCGGAGGATCGTTCAAAAGAATTATCGTATAAGTCGTGTTCGGCGGATCGAATCCTAGTCGTGGCAATTCGAATCTCTTTTCGTCTCCGGCTTCACCCCAGGTCATATTCAAGGTGCCTCCGTCAGGCAAATTAATGCTGGCCGACAGATCTGCTGCGATTTGCTTGCGCAGGTGCTCGACTCCATGCTGCACCAGCACGGGCTGCAAGCCATCCTTGCTCAAGTTCGATGTATAAAGAATACCGTCATTGAGTGTCGCTATGGGCTGGGCTCCTTCGTTGAAATCAACACCGGCGTTTAGGTCGCGCATGTTAATTGCCCATCGATAATCGAGGGCATCGTTGCCCGCAGCATTGGGATCGAAAGGATCGTCGTCACGTGTGAAAACCTTGAAGTGCGTTGTGACCGGATTGGCGACGATTGAGAACGGTGCCGTCAGAGGCCCATTTGTTAACCGAATTAGCGTCGGGGGTAGCTTTGGTTTGTCGACGATCACAAATGCCTGAAACAAGTGGGTGCTATTAAACCGATGAATTCCTATGTCACACATATTTGCGCCGTTCGGCCTGAGTATTACCAGCCCGGCAAACTTGACGGTGATCCTGGAATTAATCGTAGGTAGCGTATGGGTTACGGTGAAAGGCATTAGTCCGCTCCTTAGTCGAGATTGGAAAGACTCTGTTGTTCTTAATTCTAAATGGAAATGAGCGCCGAACTGGAAACATTTCAGCCGGTAGGATGTTTTACTCGGGGCGCAAAACCTTTGACAGAACCGGAGGACGATCCTGTCAAAGGTTGTGATCGGTGTGGCTTTTTTACCCCTTGGGCGCGACGTAGCTCTTTCGCGCTTTGACGACGAGCTTGTCGTGCGTTTTCTTTGCGTTGTCGGCGAGTTCGATCTTCAGCTTTCGCAGTGAGCCGTCACGTTTCTTGTTCGACGACACGAACGCCAGGTTATAGCGCGTGCGCAAGTGCTCGATGAGCGTTAAGAAAGTCGTGTCGAGGTTCTCGGGTTTGTCTTTCAGCAGTTCTCCCCCAGTTTCATCCGCGAGCTTTTGGATATCGATTATGGGTGCACCACCGATGCGGCCCATGCGCGTGGCCCAAACCATCATTCCATTTTCCATCTGCTGGACCGGCGTTTCGGGCACGATCGCGCAAACCACGCTGCCCGATTCAAAAATCGCCTGCGTGGCTGCTTTCCCTGAAGGGCTGCCCGCGCAGTCGAAGTTTCGCGTGACGCCGGTGATCACGATTACGACTCGACGACCCACCGGATTCGCTGCGTCCGACATGTAATTCGCAGCCGCATCAAAGGCTGTATCGAGACAGTGATTCGCACGCTCGTCGTGTGGCGGCACGTAGTCCAACGCAAACTTGATCGAGCGTCGATCATTCGTGAACCTCTGGCGCAGCTCGGCGGTATCGTGGTAAGTCATGACGGCGACTTCGTCGTCGGGCTTCAACTCTGACAGCGCACTGTACGCAGCGTGCCGCACCTGGTCTCCAAAAGGATCGAGACATCCACCGCGATCGATCAGCAACAGCACAGAGAGCGGCAAACGATCCTGACTGAAGTGGCTGATCGATTGTGTGACGCCGTCTTCCGAGATTACGAAATCGTCTCGACCGAGATCGCCGACGATGCGCGCCGAGTTTTTCAGCAGCACGAGCGCGTCGATGTTGACCAGGTCGACGTCAGTCTTGATTACTTCAGCTTTGACCTGTGACTCGCTGCGTGATGGTCCAACAGTGCGCTCGCGCGTTTGTGACGTCACTCTGTCAGGCAAGTGAAAAATGAGCGGCAACAAGAGGAGAAGCAAGGCCGGGGTAAATCTCTTCATAAGCACCTCCTATTGGCGAGGCAGTCCAACGCCAGTTGTTCTCGGGGAGAGTGCTGTTTTTGTTATAACGGGCCTGGCCGTTACGTGATTCGTCGGGAGAGTGCAGTTTCGATGGGCCGCATCATAGCTCGTTTTTAGTCGAATGCATAGATTAAAGTTTAAGAATTTGGGAGGTTAACACTTGGTCGATTTGGATCGTCAATATGAATATTGGGACCGCGAAGGCCCGCAGAAACCGTTCGCTCATCCGGTCAATCTCGAGCGGCTAACCCAGTGGTTGCCACGCGCGAGCCGTATTCTCGATTTTGGTTGTGGTTATGGTCGTTGCCTCGGAGAGTTACTCTCCGCAGGCTACCGCGATCTGGTTGGCTTCGATTTCTCACCGGCCATGATCGCGTCCGCACGCAAACGGTTTCCGGAGATCACGTTCGAGGAAGTTCACTCCGCAATTATTCCTTTACCAGACGACTCAGTCGATGGCGCACTCTTATTCAGCGTGCTCACGTGCGTGCCAACCAACGAAGGCCAGCGGGCGATGGTTGCAGAACTGCACCGCGTGCTGCGACCTGCCGGACTCCTGTACATCAGCGACCTTTGCTTGCAACGTGACGAACGAAATCTTGCTCGCTATGCTCGTGACGAACGAAAGTATGGAATCTATGGAGTCTTCGATCTTCCCGAAGGCGTAACTGTTCGACATCACGATCCAAAGTGGATCGAAACGCTCACCAGCGACTTTGATCTGCTCGCTCTCGATCAGATCGAAGTCGTGACCATGAACGGTAATCCTGCGAACGCGTTTCAGTGGTTCGGATCAAAAAAAGATCTCAATTAGATCTCTTCGCGGCTTCCTCACTGCGAACATTTTTGCCGCAGAGATCGTTTAGACCATGTCCCAATCGAACCAAGGAAGATGTACCCCGGAAAACTGGAAATAAATACAAAAGATTGCAATCGTCCCGGTTGC
>Ga0068864_100000985_pt1 | contig 23854 bp, 21 predicted proteins | sample KBSSwiS72_FD_66586 | JGI IMG/M metagenome (GOLD analysis project Ga0068864, IMG submission 66586) | Switchgrass rhizosphere microbial communities from Kellogg Biological Station, Michigan, USA - KBS Switchgrass S7-2 | ecosystem: Host-associated > Plants > Roots > Rhizosphere > Soil ... | reverse complement strand
CGCCGCGATGCCGCCCGACCCGGTCAGCGCCATTCCGCGGAAGGCGTTGATGATTCCGATGACCGTTCCGAACAGCCCGATGAAGGGAGCCGTCGTGCCGATCGTCGCCAGGCCCGAGAGGCCCTTCTTCATGTCGGCCGTCGTGACCAGCGTCTCGCGCTCGATGGCGCGCTCGGCCGCCTCGATCATGTCGTGGCCCTTGACCGCCGCGCCGCCCGTCTTGATGTCGTGCGAGAACTCGTAGAGGCCGGCCGACAGGACGCGCGCGACGTGGCTGTTCTTGAACTTCTTCGAGGCGTCGATCGCCTCCTGGAGCTTGTCCTGCTTCAGGTAGTTCGTGACCAGCTTTGCGTACTGGACGGACTGGTTGCGGGCCTTGCGGTAGTACAGGAACCGCTCGAACGCCACCGTCAGGGAGTAGATGGACATGATGAGCAGGAGGACGACGACGCCCTGGGCGATCGGCGTCATCTGGTTCCAAAGGTGAATCGGATCAAAACTCATGGAATCGCTCCTTCCGAATGCTTTCGCCGTATCGCCGCGGTTTCTTCATCCTAGTTCAATCGGAACGTCACCGTCACCGTGAGGTAGACGCGGACCGAGCGTCCGTTCAGGGTGGCGGGCTTGTACTTCCACTGCTGGACGGCGCGGACGGCCGACGCGTCCAGGAGGGGGTTCACCGACTTCAAGACCCGCACGTCCTCGACGTTGCCGTCGGCCGTGATGATGGCCTCGAGAATGATGACGCCCTCCATGCGGGCCTTCCGGGCCGCCTCGGGGTACTGGGGCTCGACGCGGGAAGACAGGACGGGCGCCTTGACGTCGCCGCCGACGCGCAGCGGCTCGCCGCCCATCCCGGCGCCGGTGCCTCCCGGGACGCCGCCCATCACGCCGCCCGGGACGCCTCCCTCGACGCCTCCCTCGACTCCGCCCTCCACGCCGCCGGAGGGCGCCTCGGGCTCGGGCTCCGCCAGGGGGACCGGGACGGTCTCGGGGATCACCATCGGCTGGGTCATCTCGACGGGCTTGACCTGGACCGGCTTGGGGGTCTCGGGCTTGGGCGCGGCGGCCTTGGGGGCGGCCGGCGGGGGAGGGGGAGGAGGAGGCGCCGCCGCGTAGAAGGTCACGGGGATGGGCGGCTCCGGCACGTCGCCGACGAACCAGATCGAGGCGCCGAGAAGGGCTCCGATGACCAGTCCGTGGATCGCCACGGACACGGGCAGGGACATCGCCTTCCGGTCGCCCTCCTTCCGATGCGTCGATTCGATGAGTGAGTTCTCAAACATGAAACATCCCCCCGACCCGGTAAGACACCGGAGCTATCGTCCCGGTTCCGGCGTGGCCTTGGCCGCCTCGGCCTTCGACTTCTCCTGCGCGGCCTTGCGCATATCGAGGGCCTGCTGGAGGTACTTGTTGGCCGTATCCGTGTATTCCTGCTTCTTGGCGGGGTCGGTCTCCATCTTCGCCTTCTCGCGGTAGAGAAGGTTGATGTACGAGAGCGCCTCGAAGTAGTCGGGCTTCATCTCGACGGCCTTGTTGAGCGACTGGAGGCCCTCCTCGACGATCTGCCCCCGGAGGGTTGGGTCGAGGTCGGGGAAGTTGTACGAACGGTCCCACGCCTGGACGCCGATCAGGTAGTAGACCTCCGGGTTGTTGCCCTCGACCTCGAGCCTCTTCTTCAGCCACTTGACGCCGTTCTCGAAGTCGCCCTTCTTGAAGTACAGCATCGCCAGCGACTGCATCGCCTTGCTGTCCCTCGGGTTCCGCTTCAGCATCTCGTTCTGGTAGAAGGCGATCGCGTCGTCGAACCTCTCGCTGTTCAGGTACATCGAGATGAGGTACTCGCGCGCCTTCTGATCCTCGGGATAGGCCTCGGCGTACGTCTTCAGGTTGTCGATCGCCTTCTGGGCGAACTCGAGGTCCTTCGGATGCTTCGAGCCCGGCTGGTACATGCCCATGTACGCGATGCCGATGTGCTTGTGGAGCTTCTTCTCGCTGGGATCGAGGCGGAGGGCTTCCTCGTACGCGGCGAGCGCAGACTGGTACTGCGCGGCCTTCAGGAACTCGTTGCCCTTCTTGATCTCCTGCTTGGATTTGATCTTGTTGCAACCCGTCAGGCCGGAGATGGCCAGCAGGAGCACGGCGGCCATGGCCGCACGTCGCCGCTCGCGTCGCATGCTTTGCATCGCTCCTTGCACTTTCGTTGTCCCCGCCCGGTTTTATCTTCCGGCCTCTCCCGGGAGTGCGAATTCTGTTGAATTCCTTTCGACAAAGCAACATTGTTTTTCCGCCGTTCCGGCCCACTCGCGCGCGCTTCCGTGTTTCGCCGCCGCGCGGTCGAGGACACGCTCCGGAGACGGTCCCCCGAGGGGAAGAACTTCCCGAGGCCGGGGAATATTGTCGTCACGCATGGCGCTTTGCGCCGTCAGGAGGAACCCATTGAAGAGATCCGCCGTGCTCGCGATGGCGCTCGGGCTCGCGCCCTTCGGCCTCGCCGCGCAGGAGCCCGCGCCCGCGCCGAAACCCCCGGCCAAGGAGGCGGCGAAGCCGGCCGCGCAGGAGCCCGAGAAGGGCTTCCCCCCCGTCTCCGAATCGGTCGAGGTCAGCGTCACGAGCGTCGACGTGATCGTCACCGACTCCAAGGGCAACCGGGTGCCGGGGCTGACCGCCGACGACTTCGTCGTCCGGCAGGACGGCGCCATCCAGCCGATCTCGAACTTCTTCGCGGTGACCGGCGGCAAGATCCTTCTCGAGGACGGCAAGGAGGTCCAGCTCGACAAGCCGGAGTCGGCGCCGGTCGTGCCGGCCGAGCTGAAGGCGCGCTACGTCTTCTACATCGACAACCTGAACATCCAGCCGCAGAACCGGAACCGGATGTTCAAGCGCCTGAAGGAATTCGTTCCGCAGGCGATCGGACCGAACGCGGAGGGCATGGTCGTCACGTTCAATCGCAACGTGAAGGTTCGGCGGAATTTCACCTCCGACGCCAACGACATCCTGGGCGCGCTCGAGCAGATCGAGCTGGAGACCGGCGGCGGCACGACGACCGTCGGCGAGCGCAAGGACGCGATCCAGCGGATCGCCGACTCCAAGTCGATCACCGAGGCCGACGGCGTCGCGCGCGCCTACGCGCAGTCCCTTCGCAACGACCTCGAGTTCACCATCGACGGAATCAAGCAGACGCTCGACAGCCTCGCCGGCATCCAGGGCCGCAAGAGCTTTCTCTACGTTTCCGAGGGTCTTCCCGCCACGGCCGGCTACGAGGTCTTCGAGGCGATCCGGCAGAAGTACCAGGACACGTCGTCGACGATGACGGAGTTCGACTTCGACATGAACACGAAGTACCTCAAGATCATCCAGTCGGCCAACGCGAACGGCGTCACGATCTACACCCTCGACGCGACCGGCCTCTCGACGCCCGACGTCCTGTCCGCTGACAACCGCCAGAGCGACGTTCAGGTCAACGACTTCACCTTCCGCCAGAACATGCAGGGGCCGATCCGCATGATGGCCGAAGAGACGGGCGGCATCTCCGCGATCAACACGAACGACTGGAAGTCCTCGCTCGACCAGGTCGCGGCGGACTTCTCGAACTTCTACTCGCTGGGGTATCGGGCCGCCCGAGGCGCCACGGACCGCCCTCACAAGATCGACGTGGAGGTGAAGCGCAAGGGACTGCACGTCCGGTTCCGGCAGAGCTTCGTCGAGAAATCCGTCGAGACGCGGACGGCGGAGGCCGTCGTGTCGAGTCTCTCGTACCCGCGCACCGACAACCCCCTCGAGGCGAGCCTGACCGTCGGGAAGGCGAAGCCGTACGACCGGGAGAACTACAGCCTGCCCGTCCGGATCTCCCTGCGGATCGGCAAGCTCGGGATGGTTCCGTCGGGAGATCAGTACGAGGGGCAGTTCTTCGTGTACTTCATCGTGAAGGACGCGGCCGGAAACCAGTCGGACCTCCAGGTCCAGAGGCAGCAGCTCCGGATCCCCCAGAAGGACTTCGCCACGGCGCAGGCCAAGGACTACTACTACGACGTCACCCTCGTCGTGGTCCCCGGTGGGCAGAAGCTCTCCGTGGGAGTCCGGGACGCGGTTTCCAACCTCACGTCCTACCTGCAGAAGAGCGTGTTCGTCTCGGTGCTCCCGACGGACAAGCCGCCGGAGACCAAGCCCGGGAGCTGAGGGCGAAAGAGCCCGGGAGCGGAGAGCGAAGAGGAAGCCGGGAAAGCGACGCCTCGGCCGCGACGGATAATGTCGCGGTGCGACCGTCCCTGAAGATGCTCGGCTGCGCGCTTCCGGGCGCCCGTCTCGAGGCCGCCGCCGTTGCGCCCGCGGTTCCGGCGTGATTCCGGTCCTCGCCTCGCGGGCCATGCGCGCGGCCGATGCGGAGGCCATCCGCGGCGGCACGCCCTCCGACGAGCTCATGGAGAACGCCGCCTCCGCGCTCGTGCGCGTGCTGGGCCGGGAGCTGCCCGACGGCCGGGTCGCGGTCGTGTGCGGGCCGGGACAGAACGGCGGAGACGGCCTCGCCGCCGCCCGCCTCCTGGCGCTCTCCGGGTACCGCGTCTCTCTCTTCACGCTGGCCGAGCCGGGCGCGTTTCGCGGCGACGCGGCGAGAAACGCCGGGAGGGCGGCCGCGGTCGGCCTGGTCCCGACTCCGCTCACCCGCCCGGCCGGGTTCCGCGAGCTGGGCCGCTCCCTGGCCGAGTGCGACTGGGCGATCGACGCGCTGTTCGGGACGGGCCTCTCCCGGCCGCTCGCCGGCGCCGCGCGCCGCGCCGTGGCGGCAGTAAACGCGTCCGGGAGACCGGTGCTGGCCGCGGACCTCCCGTCCGGGCTCTTCGCCGACCGCGGCGACGCGCCGGCCTCGGCGATCCGGGCGGCGCGGACGGTCGCGTTCGGGGCGCCGAAGCTCTGCCACCTGCTGCCTCCGGCGACCGACGCCTGCGGCGAGGTCGAGGTCGCCGACATCGGAATCGCGCGCTCGATTCTCGAGCGCCAGACGCCGGGGATCGCGCGCGCCGGCGGGCGCGGCATCACCTGGACCGAGGAATCCGACGTCCGCGGCCTGCTCCCGAGGAGGCCCATCGAGGCCCACAAGGGAGACGCGGGGCGCCTGGCCGTCATCGCCGGCTCGCGCGGCAAGGCGGGCGCGGCGCTCCTCGCCGCACGCGGGGCCCTGCGCGCGGGCGCGGGCCTCGTGACCGTCTTCTGCGCCGCGTCTCTGGCCGACGCACTCTGGACCGCGCTGCCGGAGGCGATGACGCACGCCCTTCCGGAGGAGGACGGGGCGCTCTCCTCCGGCGCGGCGCGCGAGCTCTCCCGCGCGCTGGCGGGGTTCGACGCGGCCGTGGCCGGGCCGGGCCTGTCGACGGCGCCCGGGACCGTCGCCGCCCTGGAGGCCGTGCTCGACGCCCGCGTGCCTCTCGTCGCCGACGCCGACGCGTTGAACGCATGCGCCGGCCGACCCTCCCGCTTCGCGCGGCGCCGGAGTCCCACCGTCCTCACGCCTCACCCCGGCGAGGCCGGCCGGCTGCTCGGGCGCGGCGCACGGGACGTCCAGGCCGATCGCGTCGGCTCCGCCGTTGCCCTCGCGAAGCGCGCGCGCAGCGTCGTCCTCCTCAAGGGGGCGCGGTCCCTGATCGCCGCTTCCGGCGCCCCCACCGTGGTCAACCCGACCGGCACGCCGCTGCTCGGCACGGCGGGATCGGGCGACGTGCTCTCCGGCATCGTCGGCGCGCTTCTGGCGGGCGGCCTCGCCGCTCGCGACGCCGCGGTGGCCGGCGCCTGGCTCCATGGAGCGGCGGCGAGCCTGCTCTCGGGACGCCTCGGAGACGCCGGGCTCCTGTCCCACGAGATCGCCGACGCGGTGCCCGAGGTCCGGCGCAGGCTGCGGGAGCGGACGGCCCGCGGCGAGTGAGCACCCGACTCCCGGGCGGCGGCGACGAGCCGGTCGTCACGGCGAGCGCCGCGGAGACCGAGCGGCTCGGCGAGGCGCTCGCCGCGCTCCTGGCGGAAGACGACGTCGTGTACCTCGAGGGCGACCTGGGAGCCGGCAAGACGACCTTCGTGCGCGGTCTCGCGCGCGGCCTCGGCGCGCCGGAGCGCGAGGTCGCCTCGCCGACCTTCGCGCTGCTCCACGAGTACGGGACTGACGGCGGCGGCCGGATCCGGCTCCGCCACCTCGACCTCTACCGGCTGCCGGACGACCCTCGCCAGCTCGAGGTCTTCGGGTTTCCGGACGCGTTCGCCGGCGCGCCGGTCTGCGTCGAGTGGCCCCGCGCGGGCGTCCACGGCCTGCTGCCCGCGACGTGGGAGGTGCGGATCGAGTCGTTGGAAGACGAGAGACGGAGGATCAGGGTGCGTCGGAGGAGGTGAGAGGGGAGAGCGGAGACGTTGAGGTTGAGCGGCTGTGCGGGAGCCGACGACGGCCGTCTCGCGCGCTGAGTTGCGGGCGCGCCCCCCTCACCCACGTCCTCTCCCCCCGCCGGGGGGAGAGGTGTTTGCGAGTTAGTTTTCCCTACGCGTCAGGAGCATCTGAGGGGTCATTCACTAGAAGGCCACGATGAAGCCGCCGTTCGTCGACAGGTTCGTGACCCAGGTGTTATTCGTGCAGAAGTCGGGTCCGCAGATCGCCCGGTCGCTCAGATAGGTCGAGTACGTCCGGGCGTCGAGACGCAGCGCGAAATGCGGGCCGAAGAAGTACTTGATGCCGCCGCCGGCGCTCGCCGTGTAGCGGACCTCCGAGTCCGAGAAGGTGCCGGGGAACTCCGGCTTCAGGTTCGCGGCGCCGCTGCCGAGAGTGAAGTAGGGAACGAAGCGGCCGGAGCCGAAGTTCACCGTCATGTACGCCATGTAGTACTGGAACCGCAGGTCGCCGATCCTCTGGTCCGGTTGGTTGTCGTTGAAGTCCAGCTTGAGGTGCGTGTCGCTCTGCGCGAACTCGCCCTCGACCTCCCAGAGGTTGTTGAAGTTGTAGCCGATCCGGCCGCCGTACACGCTGTGGTCGTCGACCCCGAGGTCGGTGTGGCAGCAGTCGTCGTTGAAGTCGTGGAAGTGGCCGATGTTCCCGCCGAACAGGTATCCGTAGAACGGGCTCAGCTCGACCGTGCCGCCGCGGTACTGCGCGGACGCCGACGCGGCGAGGGCGAGGAGAGCGATGCCGAGGAGGGGAGCGCGAAGCTTCATGACGGGGACCTCCGTGGTTACTGACGCGCGGGACCGGAGCAGGATTACTGCTTGCGCGTCTTAAGGTGCTTCTCGACGACCTTCTTCCAGCGGTCCTCCCACTCGGGGGAGTATCCGACCGCCCGATCGATCAGCGTGCGATCCGGCCCGAGAATGAACGTCGAGGGAATCCCCATCGCGGTCAGCGGGCCGGCGTCTTCCGGTGCGGCGAAGTACACCGGCAACGAGATGTTGAACTGCTTCACGAACGGATCGACGCGCTTGCGGTCCGCGTCGACGTTGACCGACACCACGACGAAGTTGCGGTCGCTGTAGGTGTCGTACATCTTCTGCACCACCGGCAGCTCCTTCTTACAGGGGCCGCACCAGGTCGCCCAGACGTTGAGGAGCACGACGTTGCCCTTGAGCTCCGAGAGGCGGACGCTGCCGCCTTCCGAACCGACGAACTCGAGGTCGGGGAAGGTGGGCTCCGAGGCCTGCTGGGCGAACAGAGGCGCGGCCGTGGGCGCGGCGGAAGCCATGGCGACGGCGGCGGCAAGGGCGAAAAGGGCTCGGCGCATTCGGCTGAGCGAACGGCCCCACCACGCCGAATATTCCGTCGTCACGCTCCGATCAGGATAACCGAATTCCCGGATAATGGCCGCCGTGCCGACAGCCTCTCCCGTCCTGGCACGCGTGTATCGCGGCCCCCGAGTCGAATCGACGCACCGTGGATCCGCCGCCGTCGTGGACTCCCGCGGCTCGCGTGTCGCCGCGTGCGGAGACGCGGAGGGCCCCGTGTTCACGCGCTCGACCGCCAAGCCGTTCCAGGCCATCCCTCTGCTGCTCGCGGGAGGCGAGAAGGCGTTCAAGCTCGGCGACGCGGAGATCGCGCTGATGTGCGCCTCGCACGGCGGTGAGCCGCGTCACGTCGCGCTCGCCGGCAAGCTGCTCCGCCGCGGAGGCTTCCGCGTGTCGGATCTCGAGTGCGGCGCGCACCTGCCGATGCACGGTCCGTCCGCGCGCGAGCTGATCCGCCGGTCGGAGGCGCCGACGCCGCTTCACAACAACTGCTCCGGCAACCACGCGGGGATCCTCCTCGCCTGCCGCCTTCTCGGATACCCGACGGCGGGCTACTCCGATCCCGGCCATCCTCTCCAGCGGCGGACCCGCTCGCTGCTGGCCTTCTACGCCGACGTGCCGGAATCCGCGATCACGACCGCCGTCGACGGCTGCAATCTTCCCGTGTTCCGTCTGCCGCTGGCGGCGATCGCGGCGGCGTACGCGCGTCTGCTCGCCGACCGCCTGCCGCGCGAAGACCGCAGCGGATCCGCGGCCCGCGCCCGGATCGTGCGCGCGATGCTGCGGAGTCCCGAGATGGTCGCCGGTTCGCATCGCTTCACGACCGACTTCCTGGTCGCGGGCCACGGCCGCTGGGTCGGCAAGGAAGGCGCCGAGGGCGTGTACGCGGTGGGACTGCGAGCCGAGGCGCGCGGCGGGGCGTCGCTCGGGCTGGCGTTCAAGATCGAAGACGGCTCCGCCCGCGGCCGCGACGCCGTGACGCTGGCCATGCTCGCGAAGATGGGCGAGCTTCCCGAGGACGCGCGGCGCGCGCTCGCCGTCTACGCGGAGCCGCCCGTGCTGAACGCGCGGGGGCACGTGGTCGGCCGCGTCGAGGCGGACGCGCCGCTGCGCGGGCGGCTGCCGGCTCGCCGGCGGTCCCGGGCCCGGGCTGCACGGGCTTCACGATGAGCTACCGCAGCCTCGGGGAGTTCCTCCGCGCCCTCGAACAGGACGGCGACCTCGTGCGCGTGACGGCGCCCGTCTCGCCGCGGCTCGAGATCTCCGAGATCGCGGATCGCGCGGTGAAGGGCGGGGGGCCCGCGCTCCTCTTCGAGAACGTGCAGGGCTCGAAGTTTCCGGTGGCGATCAACACCTTCGCCTCGCGCGAGCGGATGCGCAAGGCGCTCGGCATCGCGTCGTGGGAGGAGTGGGACGAGCGGCTCGACTTCTTCCTCGACCCGAAGCCGCCCGAGGGCCTGCTCGACAAGATCCGCGCGATCCCGAGGGTGACCGAGCTCGCGGCGGTGTTTCCGAAGACGGTTCGGACCGCGCCCTCCCAGGAGGTCGTCGCAACCGGGGACGCCGTGGACCTGACGGAGCTGCCCGTCCTGACGTGCTGGCCGCAGGACGCCGGTCCGTTCATCACGCTCCCTCTCGTGATCACGAAGGACCCGTCGAGCGGGAAGACGAACGTCGGCATGTACCGCATGCAGGTGTACGACCGGGCGACGACCGGCATGCACTGGCAGAAACACAAGGACGGCGCCGGCCAGGCTCGCGGCTACGAGCGCGAGGGCCGCCGCATGGAGGTCGCCGTCGCGATCGGCTGCGATCCCGCGACCGTCTTCTCGGCCATCGCGCCGCTGCCTCCCGGAGTCTCGGAGCTTCTCTTCGCGGGGTTCCTCCGCGGAGAGGGCGTGCCGCTCGTGCGCGCGAAGACCGTCGACCTCCTGGTCCCCGCCGAGGCCGAGTTCGTGCTCGAGGGCTACGTCGATCCGGCGGAGCGGCGGCGGGAGGGACCGTTCGGCGACCACACCGGCTTCTATTCGCTCGACGACGACTTCCCGGTCTTCCACGTCACGGCGATCACCCGGCGCGAGCGTCCCGTCTACATGACGACGATCGTCGGCAGGCCTCCGATGGAGGACGGGTTCATGGGCGAGGCCGTCGAGCGTCTCTTCCTCCCGCTCGTGAAGAAGACGATCCCGGAGATCCGCGACATGTACCTGCCCGTCGAAGGGATCTTCCACAACCTGGCGATCGTCGCGATCGACAAGCGCTATCCGGGGCACGCCCGCAAGACGATGCACGCGATCTGGGGCATGGGTCAGCTCATGTTCACCAAGACGATCGTCGTGGTGGACGCCGACGTGGACGTCCGCGGCGGAGGACAGCTGCTCTGGCGGGTGCTGACCGCCATCGACCCGGAGAGGGACGTCGAGATCGTCCACGGGCCGGTCGACGAGCTCGACTTCGCCTCGCGGCTGCCGTGCTACGGCAGCAAGCTCGGGGTGGACGCGACCCGCAAGTGGAAGGAGGAAGGCTTCGGCAGGCGCTGGCCGGACGTCATCGAGATGTCGGACGTCGTCCGCCGGAAGATCGACGCGCTGTGGCCCTCGCTCGGGATCAAGACGGGGGGGCGCGGGGTGTAGAATTCTCCGTTGCCATGAGGGTCCTCGTCTTCGATCCGAGCACCGATTCCCGCGACGCCCTGCGTCGCGCGTTCGCGGCCCGCGGCGCGGCGGTCCGCGGGTTCGCGTCGGCGGAGGAGGCGGCCCGCGCGGCGTCGGAGACGGCGCCGGAAATCGTCGTGGCCGACGCGACGGCGTTCGCGGCCGGCGAGCCCCTGCTCGAGGCGGCGCTCAACGCATCTCCGCGGCCGCGCGTCTTCGCCCTCGTCGACTCGGCCCGTCTGGGCGACGCGGTCGGGGCGATGGCCCGCGGGGCCGACGACTTCCTCTGGCGGCCGGTCTCCGAGGAGCGGGTGGCGCAGCTCTGGGACGCGACGGAAGAGCTGAGACGCCGCGAGCAGGCCGCGGAGGACACCCGGCGCCGGCTCGCGCGCGCGGAGCTGCGGGACGCGCTCCCGGGACGCTCACCGCGCTGGATCTCGGCGCTCGCCGCCCTCGAGCGCGCGGCGTCGTCGAACGCCTCCGTCCTGCTGACGGGAGAGACCGGTACCGAGAAGGACACCGCGGCGCTCGCGCTGCACGGTCTCTCGCCTCGCGGCGCGGGCCGGTTCGCGTACGTCACCGAGGGAGAGTCGCTCGACCTGGCGACCCTCCAGATCGGCACGGGCACGCTCTTCCTCCCGAGCGTCGAGGCGACGTCGGGGAGCTTCCAGGACATGCTGCTTCGGCACGTCGAGGGCCCGCGGCCCGTCCGATTCGTCGTGGCGATCGACGAGGACCCCGAGGACGCCCTCGAGGCGGGACGGCTGCACCGCCGCCTCTACGACGACCTGTCCGGCCAGACGGTTCACCTTCCCCCTCTGCGCGAGCGCGAGGGCGACGTCATCCTGCTCGCGCGCCGCATCCTCGAGGACACCGAGCCCGAGCTCTCGATCGAGCCCGACGCGCTGGACGCGCTCGAGGCGCACGACTGGCCCGGCAACACGCGCGAGCTGCGCGAGGTGCTGCGTCGAGCGGCGCGTCTCTGCTCCGGCGACACGATCGGCCCCACGGTCGTTCGGTCCGTCATCGGGCGCCCGCTGCCGCGCGAGCGCGAGCGGCGCCGCAAGCCCCCGGTCGTGAAGATCGCCGTCGGCGACTCGCTGGCGGACGTCGAGCGGCGCATGATCTCGAAGACGCTCGAGTTCGCCCGGGGCAACAAGAAGAAGACCGCCGAGCTCCTGAAGCTCTCGCTCAAGACGATCTACAACAAGATCAAGGAATACGGGCTCGAGCACTGAACGGGCCCGGACGTATTAGTCACCGCTAATATGTCCCGTGCGCCGGCGAGCGCTGGTGCCGGAGGCCGGACTCGAACCGGCATGCCCTTGCGAGCGGGGGATTTTGAGTCCCCTGCGTCTGCCATTCCGCCACTCCGGCAGGGACGAGGCAAGGATAGCAAGACCGATTTTGGTCGTCATCCTCCGGACGAGATCGGCGTGGCGAAGGCATTCGCGGCGGCCGCCGACGCTGTTCCGGAGCGTCCTCTCGCATCTTGTATCGTGGCGGGACCCTCTCGATGCGACAGCGCGACTTCGGCGTTCGACGCCATGAGTGAGCCTGAGCCGACCTGGCTGCCGTGGGACGAGCTGGAGGCCCGGTTTCACGACGCGGTCGCCGCGGACTTCTCGTCCTGGATCGCATCCGATCAGCCGCACCACGCGACTCAGCTCGAATTCGCGCACAGCCGGTTGGCGGAGGGGCGCGGCATCGTCGAGGCCTTCCGCGAGATTCGAGGCCTCGAGCGCGGCCCGCTGCGGTGCCTGGATGTCGGGGCAGGCAACGGCGGCCTCGCCCTCGCGGTCGCGAACGTGCGCCGCACGCGCGTCGTCACGCTCGATCGGCAGCCGAATGTGACCCTGACGCGGGCCCTGGCCGCCAGCGGACTTCCCGTGCCCGTCCGGCGCACGCTGGCGGACGCCAACGAGCTGCCGTACGAGCGCGCCGCCTTCGACCTAGTGCTCCTCGTGGACGTCCTCGAGCACGTGCGGCGACCCCGCCGCATGGGGGCCGAGATCATGCGCGTCCTCAGACCAGGGGGAGTCTGCTTCGTCACGACTCCCGCTCGCCTGCGCTACTTCTGGCGCCCCGATCCGCACTACGGGATTCGAGGCCTCGTGGCGCTTCCCAACGCCGTGCAGCGCCTCATCGTGGACCGTGTCCTGCGGCTCCGCGTGCAGGGGTCCGGAGCCGCGGCGCGACCCGCGTACGACGTCGAGCACACGTTCTGGAGCGTCGGCGAGATCGCCCGGCTGTTCCCCGGACGCGGCGAGGTTCGGCCCCTGTACGGCTTCCCGCTGCAACCGCCTTCGCTCTTCAACCGCGAGGGGCTCCGCACGCTGCTGAAGAACTTCGTGTTCCACCATGTGCTGATCTGGAAGCTCGGATGACGCCGGCGAGGCTCCGACCGTTCGCCCGCTTGCTGAGGTAGAGTCCGCGTCAGTTTCGGCGCCGCGCGCCTCCTGTTCGCGTCCATGGCGCGCCGCCGTCCTCGGCGAGCCGTTCCTCGGACTCACCGAGCCGCCCGCGGCGAGGATGGAAGGAAGTTGTCCATGACCACGATCTTCATCCGCAGATGGTCGATCCTCGCGGTGGCGGCGATGTCCATCGTCCTGGGTCCGGGATGCCGGAAGAACGACGGGATCGCGACGACGAACACGGTCATGGTGGGGCCGGGGCCCTGCGACCTCTCGCCGTCGGGGACGATCACTCTCTCGATGTCGAGGGGCGATCAGATGCGATGGGACCGGATGAACACCACCGCGCCTCTCTCGATCGTCTTCAAGGCGAGCCAGCTTCCCGTCGCGACGAAGCCGTTCATGAACATGACCCAGGTCAACGGCGACTGGGTGATCGGATCCACGCTGCAGTCGGGAGCCATCAACCCGCAGCTCAGCCCTCCACCGGCTGGGTACTCCTACAAGTACGAGCAGGTCCTCGGCACCGCGAACTGCGACGGCCGGATCATCATCCAGAGGTAGACGGGCCCCGGTTCGGTGCGATCGGGTCGGTGCGGCCGCGCTCGTCCGCACGTTCGACCCCGCGAGCGCTCGAAGACTCCCTTTCGTCATGGGTGCGGTCGCGAATCGCGGCACCTCCTCGATGATCCCGGGCACGGCCCGCGCGAAGACGGCCGGGAGGAGAGCGCCCATGACCAGTGTGACCCGTGCCCTGGCGGCCGTCGCGGGAATCGTCCTGGCGGCGCCGCTCGCGGCCGACTCGGTCGCCACGAACCAGCGGACGGTCACGACGCTCGCGGAAGGCGTCTACGAGATCCGGCATCCCGACGCCCCCGACACCTTTCCCCAGGGAAACACGACCGTCGTCGTGGGCGAGAGGGAGGTGCTCGTCGTCGACTCCTGTCTCCTTCCGTCCACCGCGCGGGAGGACGTCGCTCAGATCCGCCGCTGGACGAGCAAGCCGGTCGCCTGGCTCGTCAACACGCACTGGCACTTCGACCACACGCTCGGGAACGCGGTCTACGCGGAGGCGTTCCCCGGGATTCAGATCGTCGCGCAGGCCGCGACGCGCAAGACGATCGCCGACTTCAATCCCGGCGCGGTCGCTCGCTACCCGGGACGAGCGGAGCGCTTCCGACAGGTGCTCGACTCGGGGAAGAACCCCGACGGCCGTCCCCTCTCCGACGCGGAGCGGAAGGACTACGAGCGCTCGCTCGTCGGCCTCTCCGCGGTCGTCGCCGAGATGAAGGACGCGGTCCAGCTCGTTCCGAACGTCGCGTTCGACCGGGAGCTGGCGATCGACCTCGGCAATCGTCCGGTCCGGATCCGCTTCCTCGGCCGCGGCAACACGGCCGGCGACACGGTCGTCTACCTGCCCAACGAGAAGATCCTCGCGACGGGCGACCTCGTCGACCATCCCGTGCCCTACTTCTTCGGCGGCTTTCCCGTCGACCAGGTCGCCACGCTGCGGGCGCTCGCCGAGATCGACGCGCGCCTGATCGTGCCGGGCCACGGGGACGTGCTGAAGGACAAGTCCTACCTCCTGCAGATGATCGCGCTCCTCGAGGCGGTCAACTCCGGCATCGAGAGGGAGATGAACGCGGGCAAGACCCTCGCCGAGGTCCAGGAGTCGTTCCCCAGGACCTTCGACGTGAAGACCTGGAAGGAGAGATTCGCCGGGGCGAACGCGGAGGACGGCGATTTCTTCGACGAGACGTTCGCCGGCCTGGTCAAGGCCTCCTACGAGCAGCTCCACGCCCGCTGAGAGGCAGGCGGGGCGATGACCCCTTCGCCGGGCCCGCGGCGGCACGGAAGGTGCACCGCTGCGGCCCCGAACCGAAGGAGGTGAGTCATGGCGACATTTCTGGACAGAATCGGAGGCCTGCTCGACCAGTACGCCAGCGGCCAGGGCGCGGCGAGCCGCGAGGAGGCTCAGGAGCACTACGATCAGATCGCCCAGCACGTCCCGCCGGACGTCCTGCGCGGGACCATCGGGCCGGCGATCGGCGGCCTGGAAGGCGACCAGGTCGAGGACCGGATCCGCCGCTCCGCTTCCCAGATGACGCCCGAGCAGCGCGGCGGGATGCTGTCCCAGCTTCTCGGCGGCCTGGCCGGAGCGGGAGGGCTGCGCGACGTCCTCGGGCGAATCGGCGTCGACCCGTCCGTCGCCGCGAACCCGCAGGCCGCGAGCCCGCAGGACGTCGCGAAGGTGGCCGCGTACGCCAAGGACGAGCGACCCGACCTCTTCCACAAGGCGATGGAGTTCTACGCGGAGCATCCTCTGCTCGTGAAGACGATGGGCACGTTGGCGGTCGCCGCGATCGCCAAGCGACTGGCGGGCGGACGGAGACCCGGGCTTCTCTGACCAAATCCTCGGCGCCCTCGGCCGAAGTTGCCTGAAGTCGCTCCGCGAGATGAGCGGCGAGTCATCGAGAGACTGAATCCGGCGGCCGTGCACCGGAGCGAGGGCCGCCGATTGAGCCCGGTGAGCTCCGCGGTTTGCCTTTTCAGGAAACGAAAGATTGCGCGTGCCTCTCGCGCCTGTTATTCCAGCGAGCGGACGTCCGGGCAGGACGGTCCGCGGCCCGAGGAGGTCATGGCGAAGCTCCGCATCGCGTTCATCGGCAAAGACTATTTCTTCAACCGGACGCTCTGCCGCTGGCTCGCCGGCCATGCCGACCTGCGGTTGATCGTGTGGACGGACCGGATCGCCTGGCCACACCGTCGCGGCTTCTTCTGGGCCTGGGCTCGTATCGCTCGCCGGATTCTCTCGCGCGGACGCAACGGGGGACCCTGGAGAGCGATCGACGAATTCGCGTTCTACGTGCTCTACGTGCTCTTTCTCCGGCGCCGGGAGGAGGAGCGGAGCCGCCGGCTCGTCGAGTCGGTGCGTGTCCACGAAGCGATCGACCACGTCCGCCAGGAGTCACCGACGCGAATCGACGACCCGCGACTCCTCGCCATGCTCGAATCTCTTCGTCTGGACGCCGTCTTCGCGATGTGCGTCGACTCCTACTTTCCCCGCCGCCTCCGCGATGCGCCGCGGCACGGAGTCTTTCTGTGGCACGAGGGAATCACTCCGGAATACCGCGGCCTGTATTCCAACCTCTGGGCGCTCATGCGCCAGGACTACGCTCGGATCGGTTACACGTTGTTGAAGATGAACGAACGGTTCGACGCCGGGCCGATCTACCTTCAAGGCGCAGTCGAAGACGCGGACTTCGAACGAGACTGGCCGACCTATCTCGGGCACAAGTCCGTGGTCGACAGTCTTCCCCGCGTGGAGGGTTTCCTCCGGGATCTCGAACGGAACGCCCATCGACCGACGAGGCGGGAGGGTGCGCGTGACGCGCACTACTCGTATCCCACAGCCAGCGGGCTCATCCGACTCGCGGCTCGACGCCTCATCCGGAGGGTGCGGATCCTTGCGCTGAGCGATAGGCGCGAACCCTTCGACGAAGCCGGGTAGAGCGAATGGCCGCCGCGCCGGCCGCAACGACAGAAGGGCCGGCGCGAAGCATCGTCCGCGCCGGCCCGGAGACGCTGCGGCTCCTCGTCAGGGCGTCAGGGTGAGGTGCAGCCGGGAAGACGGACGCTCCCGATCCGCGTCTGCCATCCGGCGGTGGACGTCGCCTGACCCGCCAGCGTGTAGTACTCGTTGACGTACCAGAACGTGCAGTCGTCCGTCGGGTCGACGTTCATCGAGCTGTAGTCGCCCCAGCGCGAGTTCGTCGTCGTCTGGACCCCGGTGCCGGAGACGATCGTGCCCTCGCCGAGCGTCATCTGTCCGAGCGCGTCGCCGTTGAGCCGGCCCGTGTAGCGGATCCCGGGAAAGACGCTGGTGCCGTTCGAGACGCTGTAACCCAGCGCCATGTTGCCGTTCTTGTCCTGCGCGATGGAGCCCATCCACCGGTGAACCCCGTCGCCCGGGGCGTACGTCCCCTGCTGATAGATCGAATACGCGCCGGCTGAGTTGCGCCGGAGCTCGTACCAGCGGACGCCCGCGACGCCCGGGGTCGCCTCGACGGCCTGGTTCGTGACGAGCGACTCGTACGTGTTGAAGTTGCGGTACGCGAGGCGCCAGGTGGGCCGCTGCCGGTACGACAGGATATCGAGGTACTGGGCGGGATTCGTGATGCCCGGCTCCGGGATGCAGTCTCGAGCGGTCGGCGCGCAGGGGAAGATCGAGTCGAAGGGCGCGGTCGGAAGCTGCGCGGCCAGAACCAGCGACGCCTGCGGGTTTGCATTCCACTTGATCCTGAGGTCCCAGACGTTGAGCGCGTCGAAGGTTCCCCCGTAGACGGCGGAGGCGTCGTCGTCCTGGGTCCCGACGATGGGGATCGCAGCGTCCTCCTTGGGCTGCTTGGTGCCGTCGAAGTCCGCGGGCAGGAGCCCGTCGCCCACGAGCGGCAGGAGCGCGGGATTGTTGCCGTCGATGAAGAACTGGACCGCCCGGGCGTTCGGGTTACCCGCGATCATCTTGTTTTTCTCGAGAGCGTAGACGCTGATGCCGTAGCCCGTGAAGAGGCCGAAGTCGCGGGTCGTCAGGACGTAGGTCTTCTTCCAGTTTCCGTACTTCGGGTAATCCGGAAAGAACGTCCCGCCCGGTGGGGCTTCCGGGTCCGGCTCGGTCTTGAACGCATAGCGGTAGTAGGCGCCGGTGGGATCCCCGGTGACCGAGATCGCGACGCAGTTGTAGAAGGGAAGTGACGGATCGCTCAAGCCGCGGGTCGTGAACTGGCTCAGGAGCCAGCGGTCCTCCAGCTTGTCGTAGAGGACGACTGGATCGCCGGACGGATCCGTGCAGTCGTCGATGGCGAAGCCGGCCCAGAGCGTCCCGCTGTCCACAGGTCCGACGAGCAGGTTGCCGCTCTTGTCGTAGACGCCGTAAATGAGGTTGATCATCTCGACGTAGTGGTTGGGGCCGACGGCCCCCATCGAGTCGGGCGGGTTCACCCTCCCTCCGAAGATGTTGAAGTTGTCCTGGTTGCTCAGTCCCTCGAAGGTCAGCGAGGCGCCCGGGATGGCCTGGCCCTGTGCCGAGAAGCCGGCATTGCGCTGGAGCGCGCCGTCGCGCGAGTATCCGCGATCCCTCGCCACCTGCCCGCGCTCCGCCCGGATCTCGATGAGCTCCTCGTCCGGAGCCTTTCGGAGCGGCGTGAGCGGCGCGAGGTCACGAAGCGCGGGCGAAACATCGAACGCCGAGGGCTTGACGACCCGCGGCGTCAGCCGCGGTTTTCCCCTGGAGATGCCGGTCGCTCCCGTAGCGGTGTCCGCGGTTGCGACGAGGCACAGCGCCGCTGCGGCGGCGGCGAAAAGGCGAACCTCCGTTCGAAGTCGAATCATGGTGACCTCCTGAAGTGTTCACACGACTCGTGACCGGCGAGCGCGATGCGCGCCGGGGGCCGGGTGTCGCCGCGGCGGTCCCCGCGCTGAAGCGCAGTTCGAGTCGTGAAGAGCCTTCGCGAGCCACCTCCGGAAATCCTGAGCATGGCCGGGCTGGTAGCATCGGCATGCAAGTCTCATGCGAATCGAACGCTTCGACATGGAGCGGACCCAGTGCCTCTACGAGAACGAGGTACGCTTCAATCTGTCCGAGAGCGGAGTGCAGCCGCTGTCGGCGGCGGAGTTGCTCGAAGGCGTCGACGCGAGCGAGTCGCTCCTCGCGCAGCCGCTGAAGTACCCCGAGGCCAACGGCTCCCGTCTGCTCCGCGAGCGCATCGCGCTCGCGTACGACGGCGCCGACGCCGACAACGTGCTCGTGACGACGGGGACCTCGGAGGCGAACTACACGACTCTCTGGGGACTGCTCGAGAAGGGCGACCGCGTCGCCGTCATGATTCCCTGCTACCTGCAGACCCGCGGCCTCGCGAGAGCCTACGGCGGACGAGCCGATGCGTACCGGCTCGTCGAGCGCACCGAGGGAAGCGGGCGGAGGTGGGCGCTCGACGTCGAGAGCCTTCGGCGCGCGGTGGGCCCGAAGACGCGAGCGATCCTCGTCACCAATCCGAACAATCCCACGGGTTCCGTCCTGAGCGACGACGAGATGGAGGAGATCGTCCGGGCCGCTCGCCGCGTCGGCGCGTGGATCGTCTCCGACGAGGTCTATCGGGGCGCGGGCGTCGACGGCGAACCGGAATCGCCGAGCTTCTGGGGGCGCTACTCCCGGGTGATCGTCACCTCCGGTCTCTCGAAGGCGTTCGGCCTTCCGGGCCTGCGCGTCGGGTGGATCGCCGGGCCCCCGAAGACCGTCGCCCGGCTCTGGGGCTACCAGGACTACACGACCCTCACGCCTTCGATGCTCTCCGATCGGCTGGCGCGGGCGGCCCTCGAGCCGGCGCGGCGCGCCCGGATCCTCGAGAGGACGCGGGGGATCCTGCGCCGCCAGCTCCCCGTCGTCCTCGACTGGGTGGGCCGCCGCGGCGACGTCCTCGACCTCGTCCCGCCTCGCGCCGGAGCGATCGCCCTCATCCGGTACAGGCTGCCGGTCTCCTCGGTCGCGATGTTCGACCGCCTGCGAGTCGAGGAGTCGCTCCTGATCACCCCGGGCGCGCACTTCGGCATCGGGCGCTACTTCCGGGTCGGCTACGGATACGACCCGGGGGTCCTGAAGCGGGGCCTGGGGCGGCTCGGAGCGTGGATCGAGCGGGAAAAGACGGGGCGACGGGGGAGAGCACGGTCCGGGTCACGGCGGGGAGCCTGACCGCCTCGCCAGAATTTTCGGGCTTCCTCGCATCCGGAATTGTCCTGTTTCTGACAATCGACCGAACCTTCTGTGCCGCTTGAACTTGGCTGTGGGCGACGGCCCGGGGAGCGCGTGATGCAGCGCACAACCGCCGAGTAAATTGCTGCAAAAGCATAACTTCCGGGCACCGGAATGCCGGTCGGAGGTTGTCTTTTTGCGTCTGTTTGCCTATAATCGCCGGCTCCCGGTTCAGTAGCTTTTTTCGATCTTTTTAGGAGGAACGAGTGGGATTCAAGGTGGGAGAGAAGATCGTCTACCCGAACCACGGTGTTTCGGTGGTCGAGAAGATCGGCGAGGGTTTCGCGACGGAGCCGGTGGCTCCGCGCAGCTTCTATCACCTGCGTCTCCTGTCGAACAACTCCCGGGTCATGGTGCCGGTCGGCAACACTGACCTCATCGGCCTCCGCCGTCTCACTCAGCGCAAGGACATTACCGGCCTGATGAAGATGCTCGGCGACGGCCGCTTCTCCGCGACGGGCGACTGGAAGGGTCGATACAAGCAGAACCTCGACAAGATGAAGAGCGGTCGGTTGAACGAGATCGCGGACGTGCTCAAGACCCTCAACTTCATCTCGTCGCGCAAGACGCTGTCCTTCCGCGAGAAGAAGATGTATGAGCGCGCCAAGTATCTGATCGTCTCCGAGATCGCGGTCATCAACAACCTCGACGAGAAGGAAGTCGAGCGCCAGGTCGACAAGGCGCTCGCCCGCTCCGCCTCGGCTCGGATGCAGTCGCACTGACCCCGTTCGAGGACGCCAGGACTCACGGGGCGGCTTCGGCCGCCCCGTTTCATTTCTGACAGAATGAACGCATGGACGGCGAACCCGGCGGCGGCCGCCGGAAGGGCCAGGCCCTCGTCGCGCTGCTCGTCGGAGCCCTGATCGGCTTCGCGGCCGGCTACTTCGCCGCGGGCGGAGGGCGGCCGGCGGCGATGAGTGCGGCCGCGCGCGGCGCCGATGCGGCCCCGGCCGGGGAGGCCCTCTCCGAGGCGGAGACGGCGGTCGCCCGGGACCCCGAGAATCCCGAGCTGCTGAGGCGCCTGGGGAACCTCCACTACGACCGGGAGGAGTGGGATGCCGCGGTCGCGGCCTACGAGAAGGCGCGCCGGAAGGCGCCCAAGGATCCCGACCTGCTCTCCGATCTCGGCGCGGCGCACCGCAACCGGGGCGAGCTGAAGCTGGCCGTCTCCCTCTTCCGCAAGGCGCGGGAGATCCAGCCCGACCACTGGCAGTCGCTCGTCAACGAGGTGCTGGTGGAGGCCTTCGACCGCAAGGACGCGGCCGCCGCCCAGCGGGCCTACGACGAGCTGAAGAAGCGCCATCCCGACATCCCGCAGATCGACCGGATCCAGGAGCAGATCTCGAAAGTCCGGGCGGGAGCTTGAGCCGGGCACTTCCATGGCGCGCCTGATCCTCTTCGTCCTCGTTCTCTTCTTCCTGCTGACGGTGCTCCGCGGATTCCGGATCTTCTTCCGCGCCGTCTTCCCCAGGTCCGAGATGCCTCCCCGCGCGACGCCCCGCACGGCGCTCGAGGGCGAGATGGTGCGCGACCCCGTGTGCGGGACCTGGCTCGACCGGCGTCTCGCCGTGGCCGCCCGGCGGGGCGCGGAGACGGTCTCGGTCTGCTCCGAGAACTGCCGCCGGCGGCTCGAGGCCGGATGAGCGGCACGCTCTTCGAGGATCCTCCGCGCAAGGGCGCCCTTTCCGCCGGCGACCTCTCGCCGTCGACCCCGCTCGCCGATCGGATGCGGCCGCGGTCGCTCGACGAGGTCGAGGGACCGGACGAGGTGGTGGGCGCCAACGGGTTCCTCCGCCGCGCGATCGCGGAGGACCGCGTTCCGTCGCTGATCCTCTGGGGGCCGCCGGGCGTCGGCAAGACCACCCTGGCCCGCCTGATCGCGTCGCAGACCTCGTCGATCTTCCTCGCCTACTCGGCGGTCGCGACGGGGGTCAAGGAGATGCGCGAGGTCCTCGAGGAGGCGCGCTCGATGCGCGCCCGGCACGGGAAGCGGACGATCCTCTTTCTCGACGAGATCCACCGGTTCAACCGCTCGCAGCAGGACGTTTTCCTGCCGTATGTCGAGTCGGGCGACGTCGTCCTGGTCGGCGCCACGACGGAGAACCCCTCGTTCGAGCTGAATGGAGCGCTCCTGTCCCGGTGCAAGGTGGTCGTGCTCGAGCCTCTCGCGCCGGAGGCGGTCGCCCGGATCGCGGAGCGGGCGCTCCGGGACATCCCGCGCGGGCTGGGCGCCCGCGACTTCCGCCTGGATGACGACGCCCTGTCGTTTATCTCCCAGGCCGCCGGCGGCGATGCCCGCCGCGCCCTGAACCTGCTCGAAGCGGCCGCCGAAGACGCCGAGGGGTCGAAGGCGAAGCGGATCGAGGTCGGACGTCTGCGCGATCTCCTCCAGCGGAAGGTGCTGCTCTACGACAAGGCCGGGGAGGAGCACTACAACCTCATCTCGGCGCTCCACAAGTCGATGCGGGAATCGGACCCCGACGCCACGATTTACTGGCTCGTACGCATGCTCGAGGCGGGGGAGGATCCTCTCTACATCGCGCGGCGGATCGTCCGCTTCGCCTCGGAGGACGTCGGCCTCGCCGACCCCCGGGCGCTCCGCGTCTCGCTCGACGCGAAGGAGGCGTTCGATTTCCTCGGAATGCCCGAGGGGTCGCTCGCGCTCGTCGAGGCGGCGGTCTACTGCGCGCTCGCGCCGAAGTCCAACGCGCTCTACGAGGCCGAGAACGAGGCCAAGCGCGACGTCGCCGAGAAGCCCGCGGAGCCGGTGCCGCCGGTCATCCGCAACGCGGTCACGAAGCTCATGCGGGAGGTCGGCTACGGCCGCGGATACAAGTACGCCCACGCCGAGCCCGAGGGAGTCGGGGGCATCGAGTGCCTGCCCGAGGCCCTGCAGGGGAGGCGCTACTACCGCCCGCGCAGCTCGGGCGAGGAGGCCGATCTCTCGCGCCGTCTCGAGGCGGTCCTCAAGCTGCGGCAGGAGAAGTGGAAGAAGGAGGAGGAGTCGAAGGGGGAGAGGAGGAAAAAGTAGCGGGGCCGTACGCGTTCTGACGCCTACGGCTCAGCCATCCTCCCGCCGGTAGTTCGGCGCTTCCTTCGTGATGATCACGTCGTGCGCGTGGGACTCCTTGAGCCCCGCGGCCGTGATCCGGACGAGCTTCGACTTCGTGCGCAGGTCCTCGATCGTCCGCGACCCCGTCAGGCCCATGCCGCTCCGCACGCCGCCCGTGAGCTGCAGGACGAGCGCCTCGACGCTGCCCTTGTAGGGGACCATCCCTTCGATGCCCTCGGGGACCAGCTTCGAGAGCGAGCCGCCGCCGTTGGAGGCCGAGGCCTCGACGTCCATCGACTCCTGGAAGTACCGGTCGGAGGAGCCGGACTTCATGGCGCCGAGCGATCCCATTCCGCGGTACGCCTTGAACGTGCGTCCCTGGTAGAGGATCGTCTCGCCGGGCGACTCCTCGGTGCCCGCGAGGAGGGATCCGATCATCACCGCGTGCGCTCCCGCGGCGAGCGCCTTGGTGATGTCGCCGGAGAACTTGATCCCGCCGTCGGCGATGACCGGAACCCGCGTCCCCCGCGTGGCGCTGACGCACTCGCGGATGGCGTGGATCTGCGGGACGCCGGCGCCCGTGACGACGCGGGTCGTGCAGATCGAGCCGGGACCGATGCCGACCTTGATGGCGTCGGCCCCGCGCTTCAGCAGGTCCCGCGCGCCTTCCTCGGTCGCCACGTTCCCGGCGACGATCGGCGTCGAGGGAAACTTCTTGCGCACGAGCGTCAGGGCGTCGAGCACGCCGCGGCTCTGGCCGTGGGACGAGTCGAGGACCAGGACGTCCACCTTCGCGCGGACGAGCTCGCGGGCGCGATCCAGGACGTCGCGCGTGACGCCGATCGCCGCGCCGACGCGCAGGCGCCCGAGCCCGTCCTTGGCCGCGTTCGGGTACTTGATCGCCTTCTGGATGTCCTTGACGGTGATGAGGCCGCGGAGGTTGCCGCCGCGGTCGACGACGAGGAGCTTCTCGATGCGGTACTTGTGGAGGAGCTCCTTCGCCTGCTCGAGCGTCGTGCCGACCTTCGTCGTCACGAGGTTCTTCTTCGTCATGCGCGAGGAGATCGGCCGGTCGGTGCGCGTTTCGAACCGGAGGTCGCGGTTCGTGAGGATCCCGACGAGCTTGCCCCGCGGGTCGACGACGGGAACGCCCGAGATCTTGTAGCGCGCCATGATCTCCAGC
>Ga0068864_100000984_pt1 | contig 23862 bp, 20 predicted proteins | sample KBSSwiS72_FD_66586 | JGI IMG/M metagenome (GOLD analysis project Ga0068864, IMG submission 66586) | Switchgrass rhizosphere microbial communities from Kellogg Biological Station, Michigan, USA - KBS Switchgrass S7-2 | ecosystem: Host-associated > Plants > Roots > Rhizosphere > Soil ... | reverse complement strand
GACGAAGGGCGACGGCGCTTCCTCGACCACCTTCTGGTGGCGGCGCTGGATCGAGCATTCACGCTCGCCAAGGTAGAGGATGTTGCCGTGTTGGTCGCCCAGTATCTGGATCTCGATATGCCGCGGCTGCTCGATGAACTTCTCGATGAAGACGCGGTCATCGCCGAAGCTGTTGAGACCTTCGCGCTTCACGCTCTCGAAGCCTTCGCGTACGTCTTTTTCGGACCAGGCGAGCCGCATACCCTTGCCGCCGCCGCCGGCCGATGCCTTCATCATCACCGGATAGCCGATGTCCGACGCGATCTTCACTGCCTCGTCGGTAGTCGCAATGTCGCCGAGATAGCCCGGGACGACGTTCACACCCGCTTGCTTGGCGAGCTTTTTCGATTCGATCTTGTCGCCCATCGCGGCAATCGCCTCGGGCGGCGGGCCGATGAACGCGATGCCGGCTTTCTCAAGTGCGTCCGCAAAGCTCGTGCGCTCCGACAGGAAGCCGTAGCCCGGGTGAACTGCCTCGGCACCGGTCGCCCTGCACGCATCGATAATGAGCTCGGCCTTGAGGTAGGATTCGGACGCGGGCGGCGGTCCAAGACGGACAGCCTCGTCGGCCATCTTCACGTGCGGAGCCCGGGCGTCCGCATCGGAGTAGACGGCGACGGTCTTGATACCCATGCGCCGCGCCGTGCGGATCACACGGCACGCAATCTCGCCGCGATTGGCGATGAGGATTTTCTTGAACATTAATGCGGCCGTTTAGCGAGGTGGCCCGCGCCAACAAGCAGTAATCCAATGGCCATCGGGAGAACGTCCCGGTGGAGGATGCCGGCGAGCCAGAGTGGATCGCGGATCTCCTCCACTACTCCGCAGCCTCGTCGAGCGGCGGGCGGTTGTGGCCGAGCAGGCGAAGCACTTCGTCGGCGGCGTCGGCGAGGTTGGTGCCGGGGCCGAAGATCGCCTGTACCCCTGCCGCTCTGAGCATCGCATAATCCTGCGGCGGAATGACGCCGCCCGCGACGACCTTGATGTCTGGGCGGCCCATGTCCTTCAGGGCCTCCACCATTTCCGGGATGAGTGTGCGGTGCCCAGCAGCGAGCGAGCTTGCTCCGACGACGTCGACGTTATTGTCGATCGCCATCTGCGCAGTCTCGCGCGGTGTTTGGAAGAGCGGTCCGGGAACGACATCGAAGCCGAGATCGGTAAAGGCCGACGAGACCAGGTTTGCACCGCGGTCGTGCCCGTCCTGCCCCATCTTCGCTACCATGATGCGCGGCTTGCGGCCGAGACGGTCCGCAACTGCGCGCGTACCTTCTTCAGCTGCCTTCCAGCGCCCATCGTTGCGAGCAGCCCCGTAAACACCCCGCACCGGCTCGGGCGTGGTGCCGTAGCGCCCGAACGCGCGCTCGAGGGCATCCGAGATTTCGCCGAGGGTGCAGCGAGCCCGCGCCGCCTCCACGCTGAGGCGCAGCAGATTTCCCTCGCCTCGAGCGCCCTCCTCGAGCGCGTCAAGCGCCGCCCTGACCCTGGTCTCGTCGCGGCTCGCACGCACCTTCTCGATCTTTGCGATCTGCGAGGCGCGCACCTTCGCGTTGTCGACCTCCAGGATGTCGACGGTGGGCTCATTTTCGAGCCGGTAGCGGTTGACTCCGACAATCGTCGTTTCGCCGGTGTCGACTTTGGCGGCGCGCGCTGCGGCTGCTTCCTCGATGCGGTGCTTGGGCAGCCCTTCGGCAACCGCTTTGGTCATACCGCCGTGCGCCTCGACTTCCTCGATCAGCGCCCAGGCTTTGTCCTCGAGGTCGCGGGTGAGCCTCTCGACGTAGAAGCTGCCACCAAGCGGGTCGGCGACTGCGGTTACGCCGCTTTCCTCGGCTAGAATCAGCTGCGTGTTGCGGGCAATGCGCGCGCTGAAATCGGTCGGCAGCGCGATCGCCTCGTCGAAGCTGTTGGTGTGAAGCGACTGGGTGCCGCCGAGCACCGCCGCCAGCGCCTCGATCGTGGTGCGGATGATGTTATTGTAAGGATCCTGCTCGGTCAGGCTGACACCCGATGTCTGGCAGTGGGTGCGCAGTCGCTTGGACTCGTCTTTCCTCGCACCGAGGTCGGTCATGATCCGGTGCCAGAGCGTACGCGCTGCGCGGAGCTTCGCAATCTCCATGAACAGGTTCATGCCGATGCCGAAGAAGAAGCTCAGCCGCGGTGCAAAATCGTCGATGTCGAGCCCGTCGGCCTTCGCCGTTCGGACATATTCCATGCCGTCGGCAAGCGTGTAAGCGAGCTCCTGTACCGCCGTCGCCCCGGCCTCGTGCATGTGATAGCCGCTGATCGAGATAGAGTTGAACTTCGGCATCTCCGTTGCACAGAAGGCGATGATATCGGAGACGATCCGCATCGAGGGTTCAGGCGGGTAGATGTAGGTATTGCGGACCGCGAACTCCTTGAGAATGTCGTTCTGGATCGTGCCCGTGAGCCTGGCGTGCGGAACGCCCTGTTCCTCGCCTGCGACGATGAAGAAGGCCATGACCGGAAGCACTGCGCCGTTCATGGTCATGCTGACCGACATCTCGCCGAGCGGGATTCCGTCGAACAGCAGTTTCATGTCCTCGACGCTGTCTATCGCGACGCCAGCCATGCCGACGTCGCCGGCGACCCGCGGATTGTCGCTGTCGTAGCCCCGGTGGGTGGCGAGGTCGAAGGCGACGCTGAGGCCCTTCTGACCAGCTGCGAGGTTGCGGCGATAGAAGGCGTTGGATTCCTCGGCGGTCGAGAATCCCGCATACTGGCGGATGGTCCAGGGCCGGCCGGCATACATTGTTGCATAAGGCCCGCGGGTGAATGGCGCGACGCCCGGGTAGCCGCTGTCGATGCCGGCGGCTTCCTCCGGACCGTAGACGGTGTCGAGGCGAATGCCTTCGAAGGTTTCGCGGCCAAGATCCTTGCCGCGCGACTCTTTCGCGGCAAGCTTGTCCCATACGGATTTTGACGACGTATCGGTCACGAAGCGCGCACTAGCGCGCAGCCGGGCCGTTCGCCAGCGTCCGTTGCTCTAGTCCCTGTTTCGCAAGTCACCCCGCTTGAGTTTGCCGGTCGCCGTTTTGGGAAGCGCGTCCACGAACTCGATCCTGCGCGGGTATTTGTAGGGGGCGATGACTTGTTTCACGTGGTCCTGCAGAGCGGCAACGAGCTCATCCGAGGCTGTCGCCCCGGCCGCCAGCACCACGAACGCCTTCACCTTCTGGCCGCGCTCGGGACAGGGCACCCCGACGACCGCGCATTCGGCGACAGCGCGATGCGACAAAAGGGCATTTTCCACTTCCGGAGCCCCGATATTGTAGCCTGAGCTGACGATCATGTCGTCGTTGCGCGCGAGGTACCAGTAATAGCCGTCAGCATCGCGCCGGTAGGTGTCTCCGGTGACGTTCCAGCCGTTGACGACATAATCGCTCTGCCGCGCGTCATCGAGGTAGCGGCAGCCCGTCGGGCCCTTGATCGCGAGGCGGCCGACGCCCTCCTCGAGTGGGTTTCCGTCCGGGTCGAGCACGGCCGCGATATATCCGGGCACTGCCTTTCCGGTCGAACCAGGCCGAATGTCAGCGCCCGCGGCGGAGACGAAGATATGCATCATCTCCGTCGAGCCGATGCCGTCAGTGATGCCGATCCCCGTCCGTTCCTTCCACGCGACCCAGGTCGCCTGAGGCAGATGCTCGCCCGCGGAAATGCAGTAGCGCAGGCTCTTCAGCGCCTCGTCGAGCCCCCGCTGCGACAGCATTGCCTTGTACGCCGTCGGCGCAGTGCCGAGATGAGTGACGCCGAACTTCACGATGGCTTCGAGAAGAGCGGGCGGGCTCGCCTGCTCGATTGTCGCGCTCGCAGCTCCGAACCGCAGCGGAAACATCGGCGTGATGCCCAGCCCAAAAGTAAAGGCCATGGGCGCGCTGGTCATGAAGACATCGCCAGACCTTGGTCCGACCAGCTGTCTCGCGAATGTGTCGCACGGCGCAAGTACGTCGCGGTGGAACTGCACACAGCCCTTCGGCACTCCGGTGGTCCCGCTGGTGAAGGCGATCAGCGCCGGGTCGTCGCGGCCGCTGTCGATGGCGGCAAGCGGCTGCAGCGACGCAGTTCGCGTCTCGAGCTCGCCGCGGCCATAGTCGCCGTCATACTTAATGATGTGCCGGCATGAGTGCGTCTGCTCGACCGCCTGGCGGAAGTCACCGATGAAGCGGCTGTCGACAATCGCGTGGGAGATCCGGGCGCGCTCGATCACAGTCGCGATCTCGCCCGGACGCAGGAGCGGCATGGTCGCGACCACCACGCCGCCGGCTTTCAGCACGCCCAGCCAGGCCGCAAACATCGTGTAACTGTTTGGACCGCGCAGAAGGACGCGGTTGCCGGGAATGACGCCATGCTCCTCGACCAGGAGCCGCGCGATCCGTCCGCTGAAGTTGTCGAGGTCGGCATAGGTCCAGCGACCATGGTCGTTGACGACCGCGAGCGCGCCTGGCGCGCCGCCCTTCAACAGTTCCGCCGCTGCATTCAGCTGCTCGGGATATTCAAGACAGGGGAGGTCGAAGCGGAATTCCGGCAGTAGCTCTGGCGGCGGAAGGCGCTCCTCGACGAAGGTATCGCGCATCAATCCTCGACGACGGCCGTGGTCTCGATTTCGACTTTTGCCGCGCTTTCGACGAGACCCTTCACCTCGATCAAGGCCATTGCTGGATAGTTAGGGCCCATGATCTCGCGCCAGGCGGCCCCGATTTCGTCGCGCGACACCATATATTCGTGACGATCGGTAACGTAGCAGGTCATGCGCACCACGTGCTGAGGGCCGGCGCCGTCCTCGGCAAGAATCTGCAACGTGTTTCGAAGCGCCTGCGCAAACTGGCCGTGAAGCGTGTACTCGGGGAAAGACTCGCGCTCGTCCCAGCCAACCACGCCGGCAGTGAAGATCATGCGTCCCCGCGCGCTGATCCCGTTCGAATAGCCCTTCGGCCGCGGCCAGTTTGCCGGTTGAAGGATTTTCATCGGCTCATCCCCCCTTGAGCAAATTACGAGCGATAATCTGGCGCTGCACCTCGCTCGCACCTTCGTAGATCCGGAGCGCACGGACGTCGCGATAGAGTTCCTCGACCTTGACACCGTGCGTCACGCCCGCGCCGCCGTGCATCTGCACCGCGGCGTCGATGACCTGCTGGGCAGATTCAGTCGCATGAAGCTTGGCCATCGCCGCTGCACGGCGAACATCGGCTCCGCCCTCGTCCTGTTCCCAGGCGGCACGGTAGACAAGCAAGGCCGACGCATCGACCGCGAGAGCCATGTCGGCAAGCCTCGCCTGTGTGACGGCATTGTCGAGGAGCGTCCCGCTGCCGAGCCGGCGTTCCTTGGCCCAGGCGATCGCCTCATCCAGAGCGCGCCGGGCAAGGCCGAGCGCGGCCGCCCCAACGGTGACCCGGAAGAGGTTTAGCGTCTCCATGCCGATGCGGAAGCCCTCTCCAGGCTCGCCGATGATCGCATCGGCAGGGACTCGGACGTTGTCGTATTTGAGGCGCGCGAGCGGGTGCGGAGCGATCACTTCGATGCGTTCGGCGACCGTCACGGCATCCGCCGGGACGATGAACGCCGAGAGGCCGCGAGCGCCTTCACCTTCGCCGGTTCGGGCGAATGTCACGTAGAAGTCCGCAATGCCTCCGTTCGAGATGTAGGTCTTCTCGCCGACCAGTACCCACTCATTGCCGTCAAGCATCGCGGAGGTCTGCAAATTCGCCGCGTCCGACCCGCATTCCGGCTCGGTCATCGCGAAGGCGGCAATGGCATCGCCCGAGGCAACCCGCGGCAGCCACTTGCGCTTCTGCTCGACCGTCCCGAACAGCGAGATCGCGCCTGAGCCGAGACCTTGCATTGCGAATGCAAAGTCAGCGAGCGCCGAGTGATAGGCGAGGGTCTCGCGCGCCATCGCGAGGCTGCGAACGTCCGGACGGGCGCGGCCGTCGGCGACGCAGAGCTTCAAAAAGCCGGCGCTGCCGATCTTGGCGACCAGGCGGCGGCATTCGGCATCGAGGTCGCTCCCATGACTGCCGAGATTCGCCTCGCACCAGGGTAGCAGCTTGTCTGCGAGGTCCCGATGCCGAGCCTCGAAGAAAGGCCAGGACAGGAAGCTTCGATCCGCCATCAGTTGCCCTGGAACACCGGCTTCTGCTTGTTCGCGAAAGCCTCGTAGGCGCGGCGAAAGTCGCCTGTGTCCATGCATCGCGCTTGCGCCCGCGCTTCCATCTCTATCGCTTCGTCAATGGTGACGTTCCATTCGGCGTCGAGCTGCCGCTTGGTGACCGCGTGAGCGATGGTCGGACCCTTCGCCAGTTCATCGGCGAGCGCATGGGCCCCTTGAGACACGTCCTCGACCAGGCGGTTGTAGAAGCCCCAGGCCAGACCTTCGTCACTCGTCATGGTGCGGCCGGTGAAGAGAAGCTCGGCGGCGCGGCCGTGTCCGATCAGCCGCGGCAGGATCGCGCAGGCCCCCATGTCTGCCCCGCTCAGGCCGACGCGCGTGAACAGGAAGGCGGTCTTGCAGCCGGGCCGGCCGAAACGGATGTCGCTCGCCATTGCAAGGATCGCACCGGCGCCCGCGCAAACGCCTTCCACGGCGGCGATGATCGGCTGCGGGCACTGCCGCATCGCACGGACGAGGTCGCCGGTCATTCGGGTGAACCGGAGCAGGCCTTCGCAATCCATCTTCGTCAAGGGCCCGATGATCTCGTGGACGTCGCCACCCGAGCAGAAGTTGCCGCCCGCGCCGCGAATCACGACGACCTTCACGGTTCGGGCATTCTTCAGCGCCCGGAATGTGTCGCGAAGCTCGTCGTAGCTCTCGAACGTCAGCGGGTTCTTGCGCTCCGGGCGGTTGAGCGTGACCGTCGCAACCCCGTCCTCGACCTGCCACTGGAAATGGCCGGGCTGGAAGTTTGCCGGGTCGAAGCTCATGCCGCCGTGCCACCGTCGATCGTGATCGCCGCGCCATTGATGTCGCGGCTGAGCGGCAAGCAGATCATCGCAATGATATTGCCGATCGCCTCCGGGTCGACGAGGCGACCGCTTGCATTCATGTTGGTGATTGCCGAGCGGGCATCGCCTTCGCTCCGGCCGGTGATTTCGGACACACGGGCAACCGACATGTCTGTCATCGGCGTGTCGACGTAGCCGGGACACACAGCGTTCACCGTGAGGCTGGTTTTGGCATATTCTGCGGCAAGGCTGCGCATAAGCCCGAGAAGACCATGCTTCGATGCCGCATAGTGCGCAGCGTAGGGCACACCCCTGATGCTCGCGACCGAAGCGACAAAGACCAGGCGGCCGTTATCGCTCTTGAGCAAGTCGCCGATCGCTGCTCGCGAGCATTCGAACGCTGCGGTGAGGTTAGTGCCGATGATCCGGTCCCAGCTTTCGCGCGTCATTTTGTGGAAGGGTGAGCTCTCGGCGATCCCCGCATTGACGACCAGGAGGTCGATTGGACCGTTCACAGCGCGGGCTTCGTCGAATGCCGCCGTGATCCGGTCAGCATCGGTAACATCGCACTGGATCGCAGCACCGCCATGGAGTCCGGCGACAGCCTCGAGCGGTTCGAGGCGGCGCCCGAGAAGCGACAGCCTGGCCCCGGCAGCAGTGAGGTACGCTGCCGTGGCGGCGCCGATGCCCGTGCCTCCGCCGGTGATGAGCGCGTGGCGGCCGGCAAGCGGAGTCTCTGCCATTCTTCCCCTTTCAACCGGAGCATTGGCGCAACCGCCTTGAGGTGGCAAGGCGGTCGCCGATGAAGATCGGCATTCTCGAGACGGGCCGTCCGCCGGGTCGGCTGGCGGAGGAGTTCGGCGATTACCCGGCGATGTTCGAGCGCCTCCTCGGCCAGGGCTTCAAGGTCGAGAGCTATGACGTTCAGGCCGGCAGGTTGCCGGCTCGTCCGAGCGCACACGACGCCTTCCTGATCACGGGTTCGCCGGCGGGCGTTTACGAGCCGCTACCCTGGATCCAGCCGCTCTTGCAGTTCATCCGTGAGGCGGACCAGGCGAGAATGGTCGGTATCTGCTTTGGACATCAGATCATGGCGCAGGCGCTCGGCGGGCAAGTCGAGAAATCGCGGAAGGGCTGGGGTGCAGGTCTCCATCGCTATTCAATTCGGGGCTCTGAGCCATGGATGAGCGAAGATGTTCCCGGTGAGATTGCAAGCCCTGCCTCGCACCAAGACCAGGTCGTGATCCAGCCTCCGGAAACGACGGTCGTCGCATCGTCAAGCTTCACGCCCTACGCGGGGCTGGCCTGGACTGATCGGCCGGCGATTTCGTTCCAGTTCCATCCCGAGTTCTCGCCGGCATTCGCCAAGGCGCTGATCGAGAAACGGTACGACATCGTGCCCGATCCGGATGCGGCGATCGCCTCGCTGGATGCGCCGAATGACAATGAGCGCGTCGCCGCTTGGATAAGAAGCTTCCTCGCGGCATAGGCGCCGCCACAATCTCTGGAGACCAGCCATGAAGACCCGCGCCGCCGTCGCGTTCGCACCCAAGCAGCCGCTCGAGATCGTCGAACTGGACCTTGAAGGCCCCAGAGCCGGCGAAGTGCTCGTCGAAATCATGGCGACCGGCATCTGTCACACCGACGCCTACACGCTCGACGGGTTCGACAGCGAAGGGCTGTTTCCTTCGATCCTCGGCCACGAGGGGGCAGGCGTCGTTCGCGAGGTCGGGTCGGGCGTCAACAGCGTGAAGCCGGGTGATCACGTGATCCCGCTGTACACGCCCGAGTGCCGCCAGTGTAAATCCTGCCTCTCGGGCAAGACCAACCTCTGCACCGCCATCCGGGCGACGCAGGGCAAGGGCGTCATGCCCGACGGCACCAGCCGCTTCAGCTACCGGGGCGAGACCATCTACCATTACATGGGCTGCTCGACCTTCTCGAACTTCACGGTGCTGCCCGAGATTGCAGTCGCGAAAATCCGTGAGGACGCGCCTTTCAACACCAGCTGCTATATCGGGTGCGGAGTCACGACCGGCGTTGGCGCGGTGACGAAGACGGCAAAGGTACAGGCCGGCGACAACGTCGTTGTCTTCGGTCTTGGCGGGATCGGCCTCAACGTCATCCAGGGCGCAAGGTTGGTCGGTGCGAACAGGATCGTCGGCGTCGACATCAACCCGGCGCGCGAGGAGTGGGGCCGCAAGTTCGGCATGACCGACTTCATCGACGCACGCGGGAAGGACCGTCAGGCGATCATCGACGCGGTGTTGGCAATCACCGACGGCGGGGCGGATTACACGTTCGATGCGACCGGCAATGTCGAGGTCATGCGAACCGCGCTCGAATGCTGCCACCGGGGATGGGGGACAAGCATCATCATCGGCGTCGCCGAAGCAGGCAAGGAAATCGCTACCCGTCCATTCCAGCTCGTCACCGGGCGCAACTGGCGCGGGACTGCGTTCGGCGGCGCCAAGGGCCGTACCGACGTCCCGGAAATCGTGGACTGGTACATGCACGGCAAGATCGCCATCGACCCGATGATCACGCACACGCTGAAGCTCGAGGACATCAACAAGGGCTTCGACCTCATGCATTCGGGCGAAAGCATTCGGGCGGTCGTCATTTACTAGGGAGAGCCAGGACATGTTCAGCCACATCATGGTCGGGTCGAACGACGTCGAGCAGTCCAGGAGATTCTACGACCGCCTGTTCCAGAAAGAGGGGCGCGCGGACGAAAAGGGGCGTGTTGCCTACCGCCGTAAAGGCGCGGTGTTCATGATCGGCAAACCGATCAATGGCGAGCCCGCATGCTGCGCCAATGGCGGCACGATCGGGTTCAACCTCGAGAGCCCCGAAGAGGTGGACGCCTGGCATCAGCGCGGCGTCGAGGCCGGCGGGACGTCGGTTGAGGACCCGCCCGGCTACCGCGAGAACGCGTTTGGCAAGCTCTATCTTGCCTATCTTCGCGATCCTGACGGGAACAAGCTGTGCGGCCTGCACCGTCCCGAGCAATGACCGTGGAGATGATTTCCGAGAACAGGTCGCACGGCGGCCGACAGCTGGTCGTTCGCCATGCATCGACGGCAACGTCGACCGACATGACCTTCTCGATCTTCCTTCCCCCCCAGGCGGAAGAGAACGCCAAGCTGCCTGTCGTCTGGTACCTGTCGGGTCTCACCTGCACTCACGCGAACGTCACCGAAAAAGGGGAGTATCGCGGCGCCTGTGCGGAGCTGGGGTTGATCTTCATCGCGCCGGACACAAGCCCGCGCGGTGAAGACGTTCCCGATGATCCTGAAGGCGCCTACGATTTCGGTCTCGGCGCAGGCTTTTATGTCGACGCGAAGGAGGAGCCGTGGTCGCCGAACTACAGGATGTGGAGCTACGTCACGGACGAGCTTCCCAAGCTCGTTGGCGACGAGTTCCCGGTCGACATGAAACGGCAGGCAATCACCGGCCATTCGATGGGCGGTCACGGCGCACTGACCGTCGCGCTCAACTTCCCGGATCGCTTCCGAAGCGTATCGGCATTTGCGCCCATCGTCGCTCCCAGTCAGGTGCCGTGGGGAGAAAAGGCGCTCTCCCGCTACCTCGGCGATGACCGCGCGCGCTGGCGCAAGCATGATGCCTTCGCCCTCATCGAGGACGGCGCGCGCCTTTCGGAACTTCTCGTCGACGTCGGCGATGCAGACCCGTTCATCGAAAATGAATTGCGGCCCGAGCTTCTCGAACGAGCATGTGCGGCGGCCGGCATTCCACTGACGCTGCGGCGTCAAGCGGGATACGACCACTCATATTACTTCATCTCGACGTTCATGGCCGATCACCTCGCCTGGCACGCACAGAGACTGAACAGGAGATAGCCGATGACGCTCAGCCGCCGCGACTTCATCCAGGCAGCCGCGGCAATGGGAGCGTCACTGGCGTGGAGCGGCCGGGCTCGCGCCTCTCGTGTCAACTGGCGCGAGCGCCGGGACCTCTACCCCGAAGGCGTTGCGTCAGGTGATCCCGACGAGACCAGCGTCATCCTCTGGACCCGCCGGCCGTTCGCGGATGCAAATCGGCACATTCTCACGCTCGAGGTCGCTGAAGACGAGGCGTTTCGACGCGTAATCGCCAAAGCAACAGCCCCCGTCTCCGCCTCGGCAGACTGGACAACCCGAGTGCTGGTCGGCCGGCTGAAGCCTTCCAAAGTTTACTGGTACCGGTTCAGCGACACCGAAGGAAACGGAAGCCGGATCGGCCGCACCATCACCGCGCCCACTCGGAACGACCCGCGTCCGGTCAATTTCGCTTTCGTCAGCTGCCAGAGCGTCAACGAAGGGAAACTGAACGCCTACCGTCGGATGATCTTCGAGGATGAGCGTGCCGCACCGGCCGAGCAGCTCGGCTTCGTCCTTCATCTTGGCGACTTCATCTACGAGGTGGTCGAGTATCCTGACGAAGTGAAGACAAGATACGACCGCACGATCTACGAGGTCGCGCGGATTCCCGACGGAGGAAAGAACGGCAATCTCCACTACCCGCTGACCGTCGAGGGCTATCGTGCCGTCTATCGCGGCTATCTCGCCGATCCTGATCTCCAGGACGCGCGCGCGCGCTGGCCGTTTGTCGGCATGTGGGACAATCACGAATTCTCCTGGCAGGGGTGGCAGAGCATCCTCAAGCCCGGCGACGGCGGCCATCCCGGCCAGAGCGTGAAAGTCGCCGCCAACCAGGCCTGGTTCGAATTCATCCCCGCAAGGGTCACGGCGCCGAGCGGCTCGCTGGAAACGTTCGGACCGCCGCGGGTGCAGAATGTACCGATCGAAAAATGGGATCGGAACGGTCTCGGCGACGAGCCCAACAACCTTGCCGCCATCAATAGCCTGATCGGCTACCGCGCACTGCGCTACGGGCCCCATCTCGACCTTATCATCACCGACCAGCACAGCTACCGGAGCAAGGATCCGACCGACGATCCCTCGCTCGAAAAGCTCGGCGCGCCCGAGTTCAACGGCATGTTTCCCGAAGAAGCGATGCAGATCCTCGATGGGGGACGGGCCTTTAACGGCGGCAAGCCGCCGGCCGAGATCGCATTCGGCGACGTGCACATTCCCAATCCCCAGATGAGCGCTCCGCCTCAAACGATCCTCGGCGCCGACCAGAAAGCGTGGTTCAAGGGCAGGCTTTTGCATTCGACGGCTACGTGGAAGATATGGGGCAACTCCCTCGGGTGCCTCGACTGGCGCGCCGATCCGCAGAACATTCCTTCAGGAACGACCAAACAGCGATGGCCGGGAGGCTATGCGAGCCTCGGCGGAGGCGACCATGGAAGTGCCTACGTCGAACGCAAGGAAATCTACGACCTTGTCCGCAATGCGAAGATCAGCGGCTTTGCGATCGTCTCGGGTGACCGGCACAGCTTCTGGGCTGGCTATGCCGCGGCCGAACTCCCGCCCGGCAACTACGAGCCGGTCGGCCTGAGCTTCATTGGTGCCTCGCTAGCAAGTCCCGGGATCATGGAAGCCTATGAACACCGGCTGCCAAGGGACCACCCGCTGCGGGCACTCTTTCTTGCCGATCGGCCAGGCGCCGCCCGGCCGGAGTGGACCTTCAACATGCTCCTGAAGCACGGCGTCAGGTCGTGCCTCGAATATGCAAAGAGCCTCGATCTCGTCCGCGCGAGATCGCTCTCGAACCCGAGCCTTGCCCCGCATCTCGAGTTCGTCGATTTGGGTGGGCACGGCTATGCGAAGGTTCGGCTCTCAGGAGATGAAATGCGGACAGAGTTCGTCTGCATCCCCCGTCCCGTCACGCGTAGTGACCGGCCCGACGGGGGGCCGCTGCGTTACCGGGTGGTGCATAAAGCTTCCTTGTGGAAGCCAGGCGAGCAGCCGCGGCTCGAGCAGCAAGTACTCGAAGGCGATCCCGGTCTCGCAATCTAGGGCCGGCGCGAGGTGAATCCCGGCTTCCAGGCGCTGGGTGTCCTGACGGCCATGGCCTGCGGCCTCCTCGTTGGTATCGAGCGGGGCTTTGACCTCAGGGGACTTCGTGCAGGCACTCGGGTCGCAGGCGTGCGCACGTTCACGCTCGTCGGACTAGCGTCGGGCCTTGCCGGGCTTGCCGGACACTTCGGCCAGCCCTTCGCAGCCGGCGCGCTCATTGCCGGTCTCGTGGCTGCGCTGGCGATCGGCTATGCCAACCGGCCCGGCCTCAAAAGAAGGCCGGACGCGACGACGCCGGTCGCGGCACTGACCACGGTCGGCCTCGGTTTCATAGCAGGCTTCGGCCAGCCCGGTTTCGCCATCGCGGGCGCGGCCGTCGTGACGCTGCTCCTCGCACTGAAGGCCGAACTTCACGGCTTCCTCGACAAGCTCGACGAGGACGACGTCAAGGCGCTTGGCCGATATGCGGTGATAGCAGGCGCCGTCCTGCCGTTCCTTCCGAACGGCCACTACGGTCCGCTTGGCGCTTGGAACCCGCAGAAGCTGTGGCTGGTGGTCGTGCTGGTCACCGGCTTCTCGTTTCTCGGCTACGTGGCCAACCGGATTTTCGGGGAGCGACACGGGACCATCGCCACCGCCCTCATCGGCGGCGCCTACAGCTCGACAGCGGTGACCCAGTCGCTCGCGCAGCGGCTCGGAAGCGATCTCAAAGGTGGTGCCGAAAATGCCGGCATCGCACTCGCGACGGCCGTCATGTACCTTCGAGTATTGCTGCTAATCGGCATACTCGCGACGCGCGTCCTCGCGCCCTTTGCTATTCTGATCCTCCCGGCATTGATCATCGCCTGGTCTGGGGGTTTCTGGCTTTACCGCAGGGCGCCGAAGTGCGACGCGCCGACGGCGCCGGGCAACCCGATCGCGATATTGCCGGCGTTCGGTTTCGTCGCCTTCGTTGCCTTCGCCGCCGTTGCAGCGAAATGGGCCGCCGGCCGCTTCGGCGAGCAGGGAATTGCCGCTCTTCTCCTGATCGTCGGGTCGACCGACGTCGATACCGCAATCATCACGCTGGGTGGACTTCAGCCGGCGGCGATCTCCCCGGTTCTTGCGGCGATGGCGATCGGCGGGACGATCATTGTCAACATGATGGTGAAGATCGGCATAGCCTTTGTCTATGCAGGCCGGCGCAGCCTTCCGGCGGTCGCGGCAATGGCGACGAGCGTCGCCGCGCTGGCGGTGATGATCGGCCTTGCGTGGACGCGCCTATGACGCGCGCCACGAGCTGCCTATAGCTGCTTGATGGCCGACCGCATCTCGACGCTGGTGATGTTCGGCGCCACCGGCGATCTCGCCAGGCGCATGCTGCTCCCATCGCTGTACGGCCTCGATTCCGATGGGCTTCTGCCTATTGGCCTCAAGGTCGTCGGGACTGCGCGTACCGAGCTGGACGATGAAGGTTTTCGCCAGCGCGCGGACCAGGCGTTGCAAGAACATCTTCCGCAAGGCTTCTACAGCAGTGGCATAGCCGAGCGCTTCCTGTCCCGGCTGCACTATGTGCCGATCGACATTACCGACCAGTCGAGTTTCGCGACGCTTGCCGAGCGGATCGGGGATCCATGCCATGGCGTCGGCATATTCCTCTCGACGGCGCCGTCGCTGTTCAAGCCGGTCATCGACGGCCTTTCCTTCGCGGGGCTCGCCTGCCCGACCGTCAGAATGGCGCTCGAAAAGCCCCTCGGCACGGACCTCGATTCGAGCCGCGAGATCAACGACGCCGTTGCAGGCGCCTTTCCCGAGGACCGGACGTTCAGGATCGATCACTATCTCGGAAAGGAAACAGTGCAGAACCTCATCGCTCTGAGGTTCGCCAACTCGCTGTTCGAGCCGCTGTGGAACAGCACGCACATCGACCATGTCCAGATCACGGTCGCGGAAACCGTCGGTCTCGAAGGGCGCAGCGATTATTACGAAGGTTCCGGCGCGCTCCGCGACATGGTCCAGAACCACATGCTGCAGCTATTGGCGCTGGTGGCGATGGAGCCGCCAAGCGATTTCAACGCAACCGCCGTCCGCGACGAGAAGGTGAAAGTGCTTCGCGCGCTTCGCCCGATCACGGCGGCGGATGCCGAGCAATCAACTGTCACCGGCCAGTACACGCGCGGCGCAATCGATGGCGAGCCGGTGCCCGGCTACGCTGAGGAGGTCGGCAAGGAGAGCAGCACCGAAACCTTCGTTGCGCTGAAGGCTCATATCGACAACTGGCGCTGGAAGGGTGTCCCCTTTTACCTCCGCACGGGCAAGCGCATGCCCATGCGCGACACCGAGATCTTCATCCAGTTCAAGGACGTGCCTTATTCCATTTTTGCCTCACGCGGCGCGACGACGAGGCCCAACAAGCTGATCATCGGACTGCAGCCGGAGGAAAGCATCGAGCTTCGCCTGATGGCGAAGACGCCTGGCCTTGATCGCCAGGGCGTGCGCCTGCGCGAGATCCCGCTCGACATCGGCCTTAGCAATGCATTCAGCGAATATCGCCGCCGCATCGCCTACGAGCGGCTGCTGCTCGACCTCATCGAAGGCGATCCCACGTTGTTCGTCCGCCGCGACGAAGTGGAAGCGCAGTGGACCTGGATCGACCGCATTCGTTCGGCTTGGGCCGAGAAAGGGATCACTCCGAGGCCTTATGGTGCGGGAACCTGGGGGCCATCCGCGGCAATCGCGCTGACGGAACGCGACGGCATCAGCTGGCACGAGTAAGGATGAGCGGCATGGCACTTCATCGCACCATCGCCGCCGTCACAGACCGCATCATCGAACGCTCGAAACCCACCCGTCGCAATTATCTGGAGCTGATGGCCGGGCAGAAGGAGCGGGGTATCAACCGGACGCGTCTTAGCTGTGGGAATTTCGCACACGGCTTCGCCGCTGCAGGCGAGGACAAGGATGCGATCCGCCACGTCTCAGGCGCCAACATCGGTATCGTCACGGCATACAACGACATGCTCTCGGCGCATCAGCCCTACGCTCGCTATCCCGAGCAAATGAAGATCTTCGCGCGCGAGGTCGGGGCGACGGCGCAGGTCGCAGGCGGCGTACCGGCCATGTGCGACGGCGTGACGCAGGGGCAGCCGGGCATGGACCTCTCGCTGTTCAGCAGAGACGTGATCGCCTTTGCGACGGCGATCGCGCTCAGCCACGGGATGTTCGATGCCGCGGCACTCCTCGGCATCTGCGACAAGATCGTGCCAGGCCTCCTCATCGGCGCGCTGCGCTTTGGTCATCTGCCGATGCTCCTGGTGCCAGGCGGGCCGATGCCGTCCGGCCTTCCGAACAAGGAGAAGCAGCGCGTCCGGCAACTTTATGCCGAAGGGAAGGTCGGCAGGGACGAACTGCTTGAAGCCGAAAGCCGATCCTATCACGCGCCCGGCACCTGCACGTTCTACGGCACCGCGAACTCCAACCAGATGATGATGGAGATGATGGGCCTCCATGTCCCGAATGCGGCCTTCATCAATCCGGGCACTCCGCTGAGGCAGGCACTGACGCGTGCGGCCGTTCATCGCCTCGCCGATCTTGCGCGCACCGGCGAACGGCCGCTCGCCAATGTCGTCGACGAGAAAGCCATCGTGAACGCGATGGTTGGACTGCTGGCGACGGGCGGGTCGACCAATCACTTCATTCATCTGCCGGCGATCGCGCGCGCGGCGGGAATCATCATCGACTGGCAGGACTTTGCCGAGCTGTCGTCCCAGGTCCCGCTGATTGCGCGTGTCTATCCGAACGGTGCCGGCGACGTTAACGACTTCCAGGACGCCGGGGGCATGGCGTTCGTGACCTACACATTGTCGCGCGAGGGCCTGATCCACGCCGACCACCTGACGGCGGGGGCAGACTCGATCGACGCTTGGGTCGGAAATCCCGAGCTTCACGGCGACGAGCTCGTCTGGAGGTCGTCCGAAGAAAGCGCCAACATCGATGTGCTCCGGCCCGTCTCGGATCCGTTCCGGGTCGATGGCGGGCTGCGCCTCGTGAAAGGCAATCTCGGGCGCGCCGTCTTCAAGACCAGCGCCGTCGACGAGGACAGGTGGCTGGTCGAAGCCCCCGCCCGCTGCTTCTCGGATCAGAATGAAGTTCTCGAGGCTTTCAAGGCAGGCGAGCTTGACCGCGACGTTGCCGTGATCGTGCGTTTCCAGGGTCCGCGCGCCAACGGTATGCCGGAGCTTCACAAGCTGACGCCAACGCTCGGCGTGCTCCAGGACCGCGGCCACCGCGTCGCTCTGATCACCGACGGCCGGATGTCGGGCGCCAGCGGCAAGGTGCCGGCGGCCATCCACGTTTCGCCCGAGGCGCTGCCCGACGGGCCGCTAGCACGTGTCCGCGACGGCGACCTCATTCGTCTCGATGCCCGCGAGGGGATCCTCGACGCGGTCGCAATTGATCTTGCGACGCGTCCGCCTGTGAACTCGCCGTCTCCGCCAACTGGAACCGGGCGCGAGCTGTTCGCGATGATGCGCCTTCATGTGGACGGTGCGGAAGCCGGAGCGTCGGCGATGCTCGCGGCAATGGAGTCGGGACTGGCATGACTATCGATGAAATCATGCGCACAGCGCCAGTCATCCCCGTGCTCGTCCTCGAGGAGGAAATGGACTGGGCAGCGCTCGCAGAAACGTTTGTTGCCGCGGGGCTGCGGGTGCTTGAAGTGACGCTGAGGACGCCGCTCGCCCTCGATGCCATTCAGGCCATGTCGCGCGTCGCCGGCGCGATCGTCGGCGCAGGCACCGTGCTCGACGAGCGGCAGGTCGAGGAGGCTGCGAAGGCCGGCAGCCAGTTCATCGTTTCTCCGGGACTGACCGGCGCGCTCGGGAGAGCGGTGATCGAGACCTGGCTTCCCTATCTTCCGGGCGTTGCGACCGCGAGCGACATCATGCGGGGACTGGAGCTTGGGCTCGACAGTTTCAAATTCTTCCCGGCCGTCGCTGCAGGCGGGATTGACGCGCTCACGGCTTTGGCGGGTCCCTTCGAAAACATTCGATTCTGTCCGACAGGGGGAATTCGGCCCGACACGGTCCTCGACTGGCTCGCGCTCGAGCCCGTGCTGTGCGTCGGCGGCAGCTGGTTCGTGAAGCCCGGCGACAGCCTGGAGATCATCGGCGCCCGGGCGCGGCAGGCGCGCTCGTTAACCGGTTAGTCCATTAGGTTGCGCTTCGCTCGGCAACGTGAAAAATCTCGTCCGGCAATCAGGGAGGTCGTAGCATGTGTGACGAGTTCATCCACCAGGGCCTGGTTGAGGACACCCGAATCTCGCGGCGAACGTTCGGCCTGATCGCGGTTGCTGCCGCCGGTGCGGCGCAGGCGGCGGCGCCGGCCTCGGCGATTGTCGATGAAAAAGATGTTCTCATCAAAACGAAGGACGGCAACGCCGACGCGGTCCTCTTCACTCCCAAGGCCAAGGGCACCTTCCCGGCCGTTCTGATGTGGCCGGATATCATGGGCCTGAGGCCAGCGTTCCGCGACATGGGAAGACGCCTCGCGGCTGAAGGCTATGTCGTGCTCGTGCCAAATCCATTCTACCGGTCGAAAAAGGCACCGGTGCTCGAAGGGCCGATCAATTTCGGCGATCCCAAGACGCGCGACGTGCTTGGCGGCTATCGCAAGGCGATGACGGACGTACCCGGCGACGCATTGGCCTACCTCGCCTTCCTCGATGCCCAGCCGAAGACGAACAAGCGCAGGAAGGCAGGCGTGCAGGGCTACTGCATGGGCGGCGGACTGAGCTTCCAGGCCGCGGCGGCAGTGCCGAACCGCATCGGCGCGATCGCCAGTTTCCATGGCGGCAACGGCCTCGTCGGCAAGGATGCGAACAGCCCCCACCTCCTTATCGCGAAGACCAATCCCAATTCGGCCTGGCTGGTGCTGCAGGCGCAGAACGACGATGCGCAGCAGCCAGAGGTCAAGGATCAGCTCAAGGCAGCATTCGTCGCTGCGAGGCGCAAGGCAACGGTCGAAGTCTATCCCGCCAACCACGGCTGGTGCGTCCCTGGCGGGCAGGCTTATGATGCGGTGCAGGCAGAACGCGCCTGGAGCGCGCTGTTGCAGTTTTATCGCGTGGCGTTGGCGTAAAGGATCGGCACGATGAAAATCAGCTCACGAATTCTCGTCGGCACCGCGTTCTTCGGAATCGCGCTCGCGGCCTGTTCGACTGTCGCCACCACCCCAGCGCCCGATCTCACCGCAGTCCTTGCCGATCCGATCCGGCCGCCGGTCGACGTGGCCCGCGACGCCGATCGAAAACCTGTCGAGCTTATGGAATTCGCCGGCGTTCGCCCGGGCGAGAAGGTCGCCGAGCTCGCGCCGGGCGGCGGGTATTTCACGCGGCTCTTGACGGCAGCCGTGGGCCCCAACGGGCATGTGTACGCATTTTCGGGTCGAGCTTCCCCGGCACTCCAGGAAATCGCCGCCAAGCGGCCCAATCTGATCGTGACAGTCGCCGAGCCGGGAACCATTCCGGTGCCCGAACCGGTCGATATCGTCTGGACCACTCTCAACTATCACGACTTCAAGAACAACAAGCTTCCGGCCGGCGGCGACGTTGCGCAGGCGCTGAATGCTGCAGCGTTCCGGGCGCTGAAGCCTGGCGGCGTTTACCTCGTCGTCGATCATGAGGCCGCGCCGGGAGCAGGAGCGAGCCAGACGTCGACGCTTCACCGGATCGAGGACACCGTCGTCCGCCAAGAGGTACAGGCCGCTGGCTTCGTGCTCGATGCAGAGAGCAATCTCCTCCGCCATCCGGCGGACGACCACAGCGCGAAGGTCCAGGAGACGGGTATCCGCGGGAAGACCGACCAGTTCATCCTGAAGTTCCGCAAACCCCGGTAAGCGTCAGAATTCCTGCCGCGTCGGTCGGTAGAGGATCTCGTTGATGTCGACGTCCTCGGGTTGGCTGATTGCGAACGTGACGCAGCGGGCGAACGAATCTGCCGAGATCGCCGTGTCGGCGTAATAGCGTTCGAACGTTGACGCGATGTCCGGCTCGGTGATGCTGCCGCCGAGCTCCGTTCGCACCGCGCCGGGCGAGATCAACGTGACGCGGATGTTGTAGGGCTTGACGTCCTGCCGCAGTCCTTCCGACAGCGCACGCACCGCATGTTTGGTTGCGGCATACACGCCGGCGCCGGGCCTCACCTTGTGACCCGCGACTGACGATACGTTGATGAAATGGCCGCTCTTTTGCCGCTGCATGTGTGGCAGCGCGGCGGCGATCCCGTGCAGTACGCCCTTGATGTTGACGTCCACCATGCGGCTCCAGTCGTCGACCTTGAGGCGATCGAACGGCGAGTGCGGCATGATGCCGGCATTGTTGATGAGGACGTCAACGCGGCCGTGCAACTCGACTGCGCGATCAACGAGACGCCCGACATCCGTGAAGCGCGTGACGTCCGTCGCAACCGCCGCTCCGCGATGCAGCGCCAACCGGTCGGCGAGCGCCTCGAGGCGGTCGAGACGTCGCGCGCCGAGCACCAGCTTCGCGCCGTTGCCGGCAAGATCGCGGGCAGCAGCCTCGCCGAGGCCGCTGCTCGCACCGGTAATAACGACGACCTTGCCGGAGATGCCTTCGGTCACCGGGTGAACGCGGACAGGGGCAGACGTCCGTAAAAGACGCCCTGGAACCCCGCGCGCGAATCGCCCCACACCATGTGCATGTTCGCACGATCCATCGAGAAGTCCTGGATGTCGTCGCCGAACCGCCCTGCGCTCCGGTAGGGGTCGGAGCCCGGCGAGCGCGCGTGGCTGACTCGCACGGGATTGCTGAAGCTCTTTCCGCCGTCGCGCGAGATCGATGCCCAGATGTCGTAGCTCTGGTCCTTGTAGATCGCGCGCCACATCAGCCCGAGAACCCCGTCGCGCGAATATTCGAACGCCTGCTTGCTCGTGGCGAGGGAACCGGGCGCGCGGCCGGCCGGAACGAACGAACCCCAGGTTTCGCCCCAATCCTCGCTGACCGCGACCGACAGGTTGGGCCCGTCGGACTTCAGGAGTGCGATCCGACCAGCCTTGGTCGGATCGATCGAGATGCGATTGAGGCCGCCGTTCGCACGCGGATCGCGCGGGTCGGTCAGGCCCGAAGGGATGCTGATGTTGGGCAGCACGCGGTAGGAGAAAGTCCTGCCGCGGTCGCGGCTGAGACCAAGTACTGCGCACGGGCATCTGGCATTTGCCGAAGCCGGTGCGCGGCTTGCGATATAGGTCACGGCAACGACGCCGTGGCCGGCACTCATCGACAGACCGCGGCTTTGTTGCTGCCATTCGGGCGAGTCCCACGACGTGATCGGCCCGAAGGTGCGGCCTCCGTCCGTCGAGGCGGTGATGTAGGCCTGCGGGCGGCGCTTGCCGGCTTCCGCGCCGACCTCGGTCCAGCCGCCCCCGGCCTGCGCGTAAATGACGCCCGTGCTGTCGTCGATATAGGTGAACGGGCGATCCCACGGCGAGTTCGATGCCGACTTGCCGCCCTTCGGCCAGGCTCCCGAAATCGGCTTTAGGCCGGGCGCGAACCGGTTGAGCTGAAAGTCGCTGACCAGTTGCACGACGGGGCCCCAGCTGTCGCCCTTGTCCTTCGAGATCCGGAACGCCGACATGCCAAGGTCATCGGGATCGATCGTCTGGCGCGGTTCGCAACCGGCGATGAACGTGCCGTCTTTCGTGACATCGGCAAACGCGTCCGGGCAGCGTGTGAGCTTGCCCGACAGGATCGGGAATTCACCGACCTTCCAGGTCGAACCGCCGTCGTGGGTGACCGCGAGCCAGGTAATCGTGGAGCGCGGGAGCGAGTGATAAAGCTCGGTCGAGTTGGCGGTCGCAGGCTGGCCATTGACCTGCTGGATGTTGCCCATTGCAACAGCGATGATGTTCCGGGGGTTGGTCGGGTCGACCGCAATCATGGGCTCGCCCGCGCCGCGCGTGACGTCGCCGAGCAGCAGATATTCTTCCGAAAGCCGAGCAGGGACAGCAGCCGTGCTTGCAACCTGTTCGTCTTCGTCGGGATCTTTTTGCGCAAACGATGCCGCAGACATTGCGGCAAGAGATACGGCGCTGAGCACCAACGCGAATTTCCTGATCATTCAACTCTCTCCCCACGAGCGAACAGGCACGCCGCCGGCCGCTCGACGCCAGCTCGCATAGCAAAGTATTATGTCCGACAAAATGATTGACTGTGTGCCCGGAAGCTGGAAGCTTGGACGTTCGAAAACATCCGTCTGGGGAGAGGGTGGTTCATGAAGAAAATGCTGTTGTTGGTTTCTGGTCTCGCAGTTGCAGGTGCGGGATTTGCGCAGCCCGTGCCGCCGGCGCCGACCTTGCTTGCCGACAAGGATGCCGACGGTCGTCCGCTTCCGTTCGGCCGCCGCGCCGTCGAGCCATATGACAAGGCGCTCGGCAGTGGCCCCTACAAGGCGATCATGGCGACCGACGCCAGCCTTCCGGCGCACGTCCTCTACTATCCGAAGGACCTCAAGGCCGCGGGCAAGCTGCCGATCGTCGCGTGGGGCAATGGCGCCTGCATCAATGCCGGCAACCGCTTCCGCTACTTCCTGACCGAGATCGCAAGCCGTGGCTACTTCATCGCCGCCAACGGCGTGATGGCGAACGACAAGCTGGAGGTCGGCCCGCAGGAAAACCCGGCGGTGCGTCCGCCCGGAAGCCCGCCGCCTCCGCCCCCCGCGCCGGAGCAGCGCGCCGCCAATGCGCGGCGTGCGCCGGGCACCACGACCAAGGAGCAGCTGATCGAATCGATCAATTGGGCCGTGCGCGAGAACGAGCGGCCGGGCAGCCCTTTCTATCATCGCCTCGACACGTCGAAGATTGCCGTCATGGGCCAGTCTTGCGGCGGCGTTCAGGCGCTCAACGTCGCGTCTGATCCACGCATAAGGACGATGGTTATCTGGTCGAGCGGCGTTGGCATGATCCCGAACAATCCGGCCGATCCCTCCGCGGTGCTCGCGAGCGTTCACACGCCGATCGCGTACATCCACGGCGATGCGCAAAACGACGTCGCTTATTACGCCGGCATCGACAATGTGAAGCGGCTCGGCGAGCGCGGCATTCCTGTGTTCGGCGCCTGGCAGGACAAGATGACCCACCTTGGCACCTACGGGCAGCAGGACGGCGGCTACTTCGCTCGGATCGCGACCGCCTGGCTCGACTGGAAGCTGAAGGACCGCCGGGCCGCCGGGAAAATGTTCCAGGGCAAGAACTGCACGCTCTGCACCGGGCCCGGCTGGCACGTCGCCAAGCACGGCATCGACTGAAGGAGGCTGCCATGGGGCCTGTTACCCGCCGCGCCGCGCTTGGCGGGATAGCCGGGTCTGCGCTGCTTCCGGCGACCGCAAGCGTTGCAAAGGGCCAGCCGCTGACGGCGCGGGAAGTGTTCGCGCAGATCAGGCGAGCATCCGGTCAATATTGGAATCCCAATCCCACCGACGATCGCATCATCTACGGCGAGCGTGACGCACCGGTTACAGGCATTGCTACCTGCTTCTTCTCGTCGCTCGATGTGCTGAGGCGTGCCCGGGCTGCGGGGCTCAACTACATCATCCCGCACGAAGCGAGCTTTTACGAACGATATGACGATCTCGCCGAGTTTGTGCTGCCCGATGACGATCCGGTCATCACCGGCAAGAAGAGGTTCATCGACGCGAACCGAATGGTGATCCAGCGCATGCACGGCCATGCGCATTCGCGCCCCGGCGACGCGATCACCATCGGGCTGCTGCGGCAGCTTGGCTGGGACAAGTATCGCGTGAACGACCAGAACGGACGTCCGATCGTGAAGCTTCCTACCGCTTCGGCAATGGAGATCGGCCGCTCGATCAAGGAGAGGATGGGACGCCGAACGCTTCGCATGTTTGGTGACCCGAACCGGCAGATATCGACGATCAGCGTCTCGGCC
>Ga0068864_100000979_pt1 | contig 23959 bp, 25 predicted proteins | sample KBSSwiS72_FD_66586 | JGI IMG/M metagenome (GOLD analysis project Ga0068864, IMG submission 66586) | Switchgrass rhizosphere microbial communities from Kellogg Biological Station, Michigan, USA - KBS Switchgrass S7-2 | ecosystem: Host-associated > Plants > Roots > Rhizosphere > Soil ... | reverse complement strand
GGCGCGGAAATCGCTGGCGGAAATGTCATAGTTATCGCAAATTACGCCATGCCCAACGCCACGCCTCACTCCCGCAAGGTCGCTCTCATCGGTTACGACGGCGTCCAGTCCATCGACCTCGTCGGGCCATGGGAGGTGTTCTCCATGGCCAACAACTATGCGGGCTTCGCCGCCTACGAGCCGATCATGGCCTCGCCGGCCGGCGGCGAGATCCTCTCGAACTCGGGCCTGCGGCTCGCGGGTGTGACGGCGCTGGCCGACCTCCCCGACGACCTCGACACGTTGCTGGTCGGCGGCGGGGACGAGGCCGGCCTGCGCTCGATGGAGGCCTCGATGCCCTGGCTCCGCGCCCGCAGCCGGTCCACCCGCCGCCTGGGCAGCGTCTGTTCCGGCGCCCTGGTGCTGGCCGCCGCGGGCCTGCTGGACGGCCGCCGCGCGACTACCCACTGGGGCGTGTGCGACGTGATGCGCGACCTGCGCCCGGCCGTGCAGCTCGAGCCCGACGCCATCTTCGTCGCCGATCCCCCGTTCTACACCTCGGCCGGGGTCACCGCGGGGATCGACCTTTGCCTGTCGTTCGTGGAGGCCGACCTTGGCCCCGACGTGGCGCTCGCCGTCGCCCGCAACCTGGTGCTCTTCATGCGCCGCCCCGGCGGCCAGACCCAGTACAGCGCCGGCCTCAACGTCCAGGCCGCGGCCACGCCGCAGCTCAAGAAGCTGATCGCCGACCTGGCCGCTGACCCCACCGGCGACCTAGCCCTGCCGAAGCTGGCCGAGCGCGCCGGTATGAGCGAGCGCACCTTCTCCCGCGTCTTCCACAAGGAGACCGGCGCCACGCCCGCCGCCTTCGTCGAGATGGCCCGCATCGACCGCGCCAAGGCGCTCCTGGAAACGTCGGACTGGCCACTGGCCCGCGTCGGCGAGCGCGCCGGCTTCACCAGCCTCGACGCCCTGCACCGCGCCTTTCAGAAGCGCGTCGGCGCTACCCCCGGCGACTACCGCCAGCGGTTCGGCCGAACCGGCGCCCAGTAACGCCGGAACCCGCCCGAACCGCGCTCGTTAGCGGCTCGCAAGCGAGGTCCGATGCGCGCATCAACGATAGTCCTGGTGACGCTGGCCGCCGTGGCCCTCAGCGTCGCGATCTGGCGGCTCACCGGCGGACACGTGGCGTTCTTCTTCCTGCCCCTGCTGTTCGGCCTGCCCCTCCTCGGCCGCCGGCGCGGCTGAGCCCCAAGCTGAACGGCGGTTAAACGTGCCTCTCAGCTTTTCCTAAACCCAGCGCGCGCATGCTCATCCTCGGTCCGCCCGATCCGGGGCGGTCCGCAGAGGCGTGAGGACTATGGCGAGCGTCGTCGACTGGGCCCTTCTGGACCACGGGTCAAACGAGCCGGTGCGGGTCGGGGACATGGTCTCCACCGACGCCGGCGGCATGCCGATCTACCGCGTCCTTGCGGTAGCGAAGGGCCGCGCCCTCCTTGCCGATGAACACCACTCGCCGCCCCGCGACATGCCGCTCACCGCCTTCCGCTGGCGCGCCGCCGGCAGCTCGCTCTAACGGCCGGGGCGCCTGGGAACCACCCTCCGCAGCCCTGTGACCACGGCCGCCACCACGCCGCCCACCGCCAGCCCGACCACCGCATAGCCGGCGGCCATCACCGCCCAGCCGGTGACCGCGCCCACGCCTGGAATCGCCGCCGCGGCGTGCGACAGGCCATGCACCACGTGCTCCACGCCCGACAGGCCGAAGTGGTCGAGGCCGTGGACGATGATGCCGCCGCCCACCCACAGCATCGCCGCCGTGCCCACCTTGGAGAGCACGCTCATCACCACCGGCATGCCGAGCACCAGCCCACGGCCCAGTCCCGCCACCGCCCGGCCCTGCCGCCGCGCCAGGTGCAGGCCGATGTCGTCCATCTTCACGATCAGCCCGACCACGCCATAGACCCCCACGGTCAGCGCCAGCCCCACCACCGCCAGCGCGGCGGCCTGCAGCGCTAGCGGCCGGCTCGCCACTTCGTTGAGCGCGATGGCCATGATCTCGGCCGACAGGATCAGGTCGGTGCGGATGGCGCCCTGCGTCTTCTGCGCCTCCAGCTCCGCCGAGCTAAGCGCCAGCGCCTCGGCGTGGTCCTCCGCGTGATGGCCCCCCAGCGCCTCGAGGATCTTCTCGCTCGCCTCGAAGCAGAGGTAGGCCCCGCCCAGCATCAACAGCGGCGTCACCGCCCACGGCGCGAACGCGCTCAACAGCAACGCCCCGGGCAACAGGAACAGGAACTTGTTGCGCAGCGACCCCAGCGCGATGTTCCAGACGATCGGCAGCTCCCGCTCGGCCGCGAGGCCCATGGCGTAGCCCGGCGTCACGGCCGCATCGTCGACCACTACGCCCACGGCCTTGGTCCCGGCCTGGCCCGCCGCCCCCGCCACGTCGTCCAGCGACGCCGCCGCCAGCTTGGCGATTGCCGCCACATCGTCCAGCAACGCCACAAGGCCGGAAGCCATTCGCAAGGAACCTCGGGTTGGGCGGCCGGTCAGGGTGCGGCGACAGCCCTACCACCTAGAAGCCTCCACCCCCCGCCGTAAAGCCGAGACGCCCAGATCCTCCCCCAGGGCAAAGCCCGATTGAGGGGGGAGGTGTCGGCGAAGCCGACGGAGGGGTTGCAGCCCACTCCGGGAAGCTGCAGCCCAGTGGCCGGCTTGTGATGGAACCCGACAGAGAGACTGGGCTGCATCGACTTGGGCTCATCGCGAGTACTTTCCGCCCGCTCAACTTGTTTAAGGAAAGGGTAGCGCCACCATCACAGCGATGATCCGGCACATGTGGCGCAAGCCCGATCCTCGCGCTGCCCAAGTTCCCATTCCGTTCCTCCTGATTCTGAGCTAACCCCTCAGGCGTGACCGCCGCTCCGACCACCCTCGACCTAGCCCCCGCGCTTGTTGTACTCCCTGGCCCCCGCGCGGCCGTCGCCGACTCCACCGGGCCGCAAACCCTTCGCGCCCCCGACGCCCGCGATCTCTTCGAGCAATGGCCGGTGCTCCTGGCCCACGCCGCCATGACCGCGCGGCGGCTCGGCGTCCAGGTGCCCCCGCGCAGTCCCCGCATCTTCGACGCCCTGGAGCTCTTCGCCTTCACCCGGCCGGCCCGCTTCTGCGCGCCCTCGGCCGCGGGCCTCGCCCAGGCTATGGGGCTGGCCGAGCCTAAGGGGGCGCTCGCCCAGGCCCAGGCGCTGCGAGAAGTGTGCGCGCTGCTGCTGGCCGAACTCGCCGCCTCGCCCGAGCCCTCCCGCGAGGAGGCGCTGGCCATCGCGGAGACCCTGGCGCGGGGCGGCTGGCCGTGGGGCTCGGCGGTGATCGGGGCACTGCGTTCCCAGCCCGTCGGCAACATGTTCCGCACCTCCGGCCTCGACGCCTGGAGCCGCATGACCGAATGGGAGGCCGAGGCGCCCCCGGGCGAGGCGGGCTCGAAGCCGATCGCGCCCGAGGCGTCGGCCGCGCGGCTCGCCGAGCTCCTCACCCGCTCCGGCCTCGATGAGGCGCGCCCCACCCAGGCTGAATACGCGGCCGAGGCGGCCTTCGCCTTCCAACCGCGCGAGCGGGAGGGCGAGCCGCGGATGATGCTTGCCGAGGCCGGCACCGGCGTCGGCAAGACGCTGGCCTACCTCGCGCCCGCCTCGCTCTGGGCCGAGACCAACGGGCCGGCGGTCTGGGTCTCGACCTACACCCGCGCCCTACAGCGCCAGATCGAGCGGGAGAGCCATTCGATCTATCCAGACCCCAAGGTCCGCGCGAAGAAGGCCGTGGTCCGCAAGGGCCGTGAGAACTACCTCTGCCTCTTGAACTTCCAGGAGGCCGCCAATTCGGCCCAGCTGGGCGCCGGCGACCTGATCGGCATGGGGCTGGCGGCGCGCTGGGCCAGGGCGACCCGCGACGGCGACATGACCGGCGGCGACTTCCCCGCTTGGCTTCCGACCCTCTTCGGCATCAGCCCAGCCAACCAGGCGAGCCCCGCCAATCTCGTCGATCGGCGCGGCGAGTGCATCCACGCGGGCTGCACGCACTACCGGACCTGCTTTGTGGAAAAGGCGATCCGTGGGTCGCGCCGCGCCGACATCGTCATCGCCAACCACGCGCTGGTCCTGACTCAGGCGGCGTTCGACGGCGCGCGGGCGGCACGGGGGTCGAAGGCCGACGGCGAGACCACCCAGCTCAAGCGCATCGTCTTCGACGAGGGCCACCACCTGTTCGACGCGGCTGACAGCGCCTTCGCCGCGGCGCTCTCCGGGGCCGAGTCCGCGGAGCTCCGCCGCTGGATCCGCGGGCCGGAGGGGCGAGGGCGCCGGGGCAGGGGCCTGGAAGCGCGCCTGATGGAGGTCCTGGGCGACCACGACGACGCCAAGGGCGCGCTGGTCGAGGCCACGCGCGCGGCCGCCGCCCTGCCGGGCGAGGGCTGGTCGGGCCGGATCGCGCCCCCCAACGGCGAGGTAAATCCGCTCGGCCCCATCGAGCACTTCCTGGTGGCGGTGATGGAGCAGCTTCGCGCCCGCGCTGCGCCCTCCGAGGTCGGCATGGAGTGCGCCGCCAGGCCCGCGCTCGACCTGGTGCGCGAGACCGCGCGGGCCGCCGCCGAGGCGTTGGGCAAGGTCGAGGCCCCGCTGGTGGCGCTCGCCCGCCAGCTCGAACAGGTGCTGGACGACGAGGCAGCCCAGCTTGTCACCTCCGATCGCGCCAGGATCGAGGGCGCGCTCCGGGGGCTCGACCGCCGCGCCCGCATGACCCTTCCCGCCTGGCGCTCGATGCTGCGCGCCATCGAGGAAGAGGCCGAGGACGACCCTGACTTCGTCGACTGGTTCGACGCCACCTTCCTCTATGGCCGGGTGGTGGACGCCGCCTGCCGCCGCAACTGGGTCGATCCCACCGAGCCCCTGACCAACGCGGTCATCGCGCCTGCCCACGGGGTGCTGGTGACCTCGGCGACGCTCGCCGACTCCACGCTGGCCGACCCCTTCGCCATGGCCGAGATGCGCACCGGCGCTGCGCGCCTGCCCGAGCGGCCGAAGACCCTGAAGCTCGCCTCGCCGTTCGACTATGGTCAGAACGCCAAGGCATTCGTGGTCACCGACGTCGGCCGCGACGACCCGCGCCAGGTGGCGGCCGCCATGCGCGAGCTCTTCCTGGCTGCCGGCGGCGGCGGCCTTGGCCTCTTCACCGCGATCCGGAGGCTGCGCGCCGTGCACGAGAAGATCGCCGCACCCCTGGCCGACAAGGGCATCGCGCTCTACGCCCAGCACGCCGACGGCCTGGAGGTCGGCGCCCTCGTCGACATCTTCCGCGCCGAGGAGGACGCCTGCTTGCTGGGCACCGATGCCGTGAGGGACGGCGTCGACGTGCCGGGCCGATCCTTGCGCCTGCTGGTCTTCGACCGCATCCCCTGGCCAAGACCCGACATCCTGCACAAAGCGAGACGGGCCCGCTTCGGCGGCAAAGGCTACGACGACGCCGTGGCCCGCGGGAGAATCGCCCAAGCCTTCGGCCGCCTCATCCGCCGAGCCGACGACAAAGGCTGCTTCGTCATGCTCGACGCCTCATCCCCGACGCGCCTCTTCTCCGGCCTCCCCCCAGGCGTCGACCTCCAGCGCGTCAGCCTCGTCGAGGCCATCGAAGGGGTCGCGGCGTTCCTGGGGAAGAACCCCACCTAGTCCTCCCCTCTGGGGAGGTGGCCTAGAGGGCCGGAGGAGGTCCTTGAGCCTCCAATTCCCTCCGTCACGGGTCGCTGCGCTCCAAGCGCACCTCCTCCTGAGGGGAGGACTAGGCGCCCAACGCCTTTTCCAGGCTCCCGAGGATCATCTCCCAGCCGTGCTCGGTCTGGGTGACGTAGCTCTCGAACACCCCGTCGTGGGTGAGCGTCAGCTCGCAGCCGGCGCCGGACGCCACGATCTCCACCGTCACCCGGGTCCTGGTCGCTTCGTATTTGGGGACCGCGAACTCGAACACCAGCCGCCGCGGCCGGTCGATCTCCAGGTAGGTCCCGACGTGCTCGACGTCGCCCATGTCGGGGCGCCGGTCGGTGAAGTTGAAGTGGCCGCCGACCTTCGGGTCGATCTCGGTCTTGATCATCTGGCCGGTGGGGGTGGCGAACAGGAACCGGCCGGCCAGCTTGGGGTCCAGCCAGGCGTCGAACACCCGCTCGGGCGCGGCATCGTAGCGGTGCGTCACGCGCACCTGGGCAGTGGCTTGGGTCACGGGGCCTCCTTTAGGATGTCGTCGAGCCAACTCAGCCGGAATCTCCACAGCCGGCGTTGCGCCACGAGCCAGTCGGCCGCCTCGTCAAGCGGCGCGGGGTTGAGGCTGAGGATGTGTTCGCGCCCCTCGCGCCGGCGTCGCACGAGGTCGGCCCGCTCCAGCATCTGGATGTGCTTGGAGACCGAGTTCAGCGACATCGCGAACGGCTTGGCGATCTCCGTCACCCGCGCCTCGCCCTCGCTCAGCCGCGCCAGGATCGCGCGCCGGGTCGGGTCGGACAGGGCCTGGAGCGTCGCGTCCAGCATCATTCACCTATATGGGTGAATGATGAAATATACAAAGTTGGTGTTCCGAAATGACGGCCTTCAGGCGGCGGCGGAGAGCTGTTCGAAGAGGTCGGCGGGCCACGGCGAGACGTAGGCGCTGACCCCCAGTCGCCTGCGGACCTCGGCCGTCGGCCGGTCCCAGACGGCTTCCCAGTCTACCCCCAGCAACGGCGGCGTCCGGCGGCCGTGCGCCCAGGCCGAGAGGATGGTGTCCAGCAGCAGCGGCCCGCCCTCCGGCCGCTCGAACGCCACCCGGGTCAGCACCATGCCCAGGAACATCGCGGAGTAGTGGTGCCCGAACTGGCCGAGCTGGAAGCCCGAGATGGCCACCTCGTGCAGGGCGGTGGTCTGGTAGCCGCCGACGATGTGCCAGAGGTCATGGCACTGCAGGATCCGGGCGTTGAGGTAGCCCAGCGGCGACGGCAGCTTGTCGAGGCCTAGCCCGTCGCGGTCCAGCACTTCGAGATCGAAGCCGTTGTCGACGATCAGGCTGTGGAAGGTGGCGGCCAGCGAGCCCGCCGGGCCGCGCGCCAGCGCCTCCAGGGTGAACCTGCGCGGCATCCCCTGCGCCACGGCCGCCGGGACGCCGGGATAAGCCATCGCGGCCTGGGCGACCCGCCCCTGAATGTTGGGCGACACCTCGCCGGCCAGGGCGGCGGTGCGGGTGGTGACATTGGGGGCGGTCAGTTTTCCGGGCGGCTCGTCCAGCAGGCCCCACAGGCCCTGCCAGAAGGCCGCCGGGATCGGCTCGGGAGGGGCGTCGGCGAACTGCGCGGGCCGCCCGCCGACCGGTGCGCCGAGCCAGCCCTCCGCGGCGGCGTCATAGATGCCGGCCACGCGCTCGGGCGCGGCCGCCGCGGTGTGGAGCCACAGCGCCGCCAGCGACTTCAGGCCGTCGGCGTCGAGCTTGGTCTTCAGCCGGTCCGCCAGGGCCTTGGCCGCCGCGTCGTCGGCGCCGGCCGTGGCCAGCGCCTCGAAGCCGGCCCGCTCCTCGCCCCTTTTCAACCGTTAGCCGCCCTGACGCTGTCGCATCGCGGCCATGGCGGCGGCCAGTTCCTCGACGCTGATCTTGCCGTCCTTGTTGGTGTCGACCACGTCGAAGCGCTCGGCCGGGCGGCCCGCGGCGACCCATTCGTCTTTCGAGACCGCGCCGTCGCCGTCCTTATCCCATTGCTTGATGATGTCGGCGGGCGCCGGCATCTGCTGCGGTTGCTGTGCGGCGGCGGCGCCGGCGCTGGCCAGCATGGCCGCGGCGCTCGCGGCGAGGATCAGGGTGCGCATGCTCTAGCTCTCCAAAGTTCGAGAGCCGGCATGGAGCACGCGAACTATTGCGGCTTTGTGTCCGCATCTTCCGGCGGGCGGTGGTCGCGGCCGAAGTTCGGCTCGGCGCTTTCCTGGCCCGCCGCGATGATCCCACGCCGGATGTCGCGGGTGCGGGAGAAGAGGTCGAACAGCTTGTCGCCCTCGCCCCAGCGGATCGCCCGCGAGAGCGCCTGCAGGTCTTCGGTGAACCTCCCCAGCACGTCCAGCACCGCGTCCTTGTTGGTCAGGAAGACGTCGCGCCACATGGTGGGATCGGACGCCGCGATACGGGTGAAGTCGCGGAAGCCGCCGGCGGAATACTTCATCACCTCGGCCTGGGTGACCTCCTCCAGGTCCGCCGCCGTGCCCACGATGTTGTAGGCGATGAGGTGGGGCAGGTGGCTGGTGACCGCCAGGACGAGGTCGTGGTGGCTGGCGTCCATGGTCTCTACGTTGGAGCCGAGCGCCGTCCAGAACTCGGTCAACCTGGCCACTGCCTCGCCGTAGGGCGTGTCGGTCCGCACCTGCGGCGTCAGGATGACCCAGCGGTTGTGGAAGAGCTCGGCGAAGCCCGCGTCGGGGCCGGACTGCTCGGTGCCGGCGATCGGGTGGCCGGGGATCACGAAGCAGTCGTCGGACACCGCGCCCGCCAGCGCCTCGGCGACCGCGGCCTTGACCGAGCCAACGTCGGAGATGGTCGCGCCGGCTTTCAGCGCCGGGGCCGCGGCCTTCGCCGCCTCGCCCATGGCCATCACCGGCACGGCGAAGATCACCAAGTCGGCGTCGCGAACGGCCTGCGCCGGATCGTCGGTGACGCTGTCGGCGAGGCCGAGCGCCACGATCCGCTCGCGGGCCCATGGCGAGGCGTCGGCCACCGCGATCTCGCCCACGGCGCCGGACGCCCGCGCGCCGCGGATCACCGAGGAGCCGATGAGCCCGCAGCCGATCACCGCCAACTTGGGATAGACGACGCCCGTCATCGGATCAGGCCTGCATGAAGTCGGCGAGGGCGTCGACCAGCGCGCGGTTCTGGCCTTCGAGCCCGATGGTCATCCGCAGGTGGTGGGGCAGGCCATAGCCGCCGACGCCGCGCACCAGGATGCCGCGGGTGGCCAGGAAGGCCTCGGCCTCCGCCGCGGTCTTGCCGGGCGTCCTGGGGAAGCCCACCAGCACGAAGTTGGCCGCCGACGGGCCCACAGCTTCAAGCCCAAGGCCGCCCAGCTGTTGCGCCAGCCAGGGCCGCCATTGTTCGGTCAGGGCGATGGACGCCTGCTGGAATTCCTCGTCCCCCAGCGCCGCCACCGCGGCGAGTTGCGCGGGAATCGAGGTGTTGAATGGCGGGCGGATGCGGTCGTAGGCCGCGACGATCTCGTTCGGCGCATAGCCCCAACCGATCCGCAGGCCGGCCAGGCCATGCAGCTTAGAGAATGTGTGGGTGACCACGATGTTGCTCGAGCGCCGGGCCAGCTCGAGCCCGTCGTCGAAAGCCGGATCCAGCGCGAACTCGCCGTAGGCTCCGTCCAACACAAGAACCACGCTGGGCGGCAGGCCTTCATGCAGCCGGCGGACCTCGGAGAACGGGATCCAGGTCCCGGTCGGGTTGCCCGGGTTGGCGAGGAAGACGAGCCGGGTGCGCTCGTTCACGCAGGCCAGCATCTCGTCCACATCGATGCGGTAGTTGGGCTCCGGCGCCATGCGGACCTCGGCCTGGCAAGCCTTGGCTCCGATGGCGAAGGCCGCGAAGCCGTGTGCGCCCTGGACGATATTGTCGCCAGGCTCGAGGTAGGCCTGATTGAGGACCTGGAACACCTCGTCCGAACCGCAGCCGAAGATCAGCCGCTCGGGCTCCAGCTTGAAGCGCTCGGCGATCGCCTTGCGCACGATCGCCGCGCTGGGGTCGGGATACATGTGCAGGTGCTGGATCGCCTGGGCGTAGGCCTCGCGCGCCTTGGGGCTGGAGCCCAGTGCATTCTCGTTCGCCGAGAGCTTCATCGGCTCGGCGATGCCTTCGACTTTGGACTTGCCCGGCACGTAGGCGTGGATGTCCATCAGCCCCGGCTTCGGCAGCGGCGTGGACGCGCGGGCGCGGTCAACAGGAGGGACGGTCTCGGACATTCAAAAACGCAGGTGAGGTGAAGCCTGGCGGCGTGAGGCCCGCCTCTTACACGTCCAGCGGCGCTGGCGCAGCCCCGATGACGCCGGAAAGCCGTCCGGGCGCGCGCGCGAGACGCGGATCGTCGGTCTGATAGTAGCCCGACAGCAGGAAGAGCTTGAGGCCGCCCGCCTCGACGAGCGGCGTCGCGGCGACGCCGTCGCGGCTCAACGCCTCCTCGATCGTTGCGGACGACTGCGGCGCATCGGTCACCCAGAAGGTCTGGTCATCGCCGGTCGGCTCGACCTCCACGTCGGCGACGGCGAGCGCCGAGAGCGATCCCCAGGCGGCTAGGCAGGGCAGGGCCGCGAACACCTTTAGTTTCGGCTCCGCGAGCAACCGGCCCCACCAGGCGCTGTCGGAGGTGAGCGCCAAGACGCCGACGCCCCACGACGCCCTGGCTGTGGCGAGCGTGTCTTCCGGCCTGGCGGCGACGGTCAGCTCCGGAGCGGCGCCGAAGCGATGGCGGGCCAGTTCCGTGATCCGCGCAGGGTCGCGTCCACCCCACACGGAAAGATGGAAGGGACCCTGGACGGACAGGCTCGCGCCGATCAGCTCGCGCCAGATGCGGACCACCAGCGATGGGGTGGCGCTGGCGCGGGGCGCCGCCATCAGCTTGCGCAGGAGCAGCGCCTCGCGGCTCGGCCGCAGACCGAAGCGACCATCGTCGCCCGCCGCCGTCTTGGCCGCCTTGACGACGCTGGCCAGGCTGGCGCGCTCGTCGACCAGCCGCAGCAGGTCGGCGTCGATCGCGTCGATCCGCTGGCGGACCTCTTCCAGCGACGGCGTGGACCCGGACTTTGGCGTGGCCTCGGCCATTTTCTCCCCCGAAATCGAAGGATCGCGACCTAAGTCATTGCGGCCATGGGCGCAATAGGGGCGCTCACGGCAATAAAGTTGCAGGAGAAACAGCCGCTCCGCTCCGCAAGACTTCAAACCGTTGGAATGGTCCCGCCGTCAATGACGTACTCCGCGCCGGTGATCGACGCCGCACGGTCGGACGCCAGGAAGGCGACTAAGTCGGCGACCTCCTCCGGGCGGCCGGGCCGGCCGATCGGAATACCGCCGAGCGATTCCATCAGTCCCTGGCGGGCGAGCGCGTAGTCGGTCCCGGCCGCGAGCGCCAGACGGTCGATCAGGCCCGTCGCCGCCTCGGTCTCGATGAAACCCGGCGCGACGCTCAGCACCCGTACGCCCCTCGGGCCGACCTCGTTCGAAAGGCCCTTGGAATAGGTAGTGAGCGCCGCCTTGGCCGCAGCATATGCGAGCGTCGCCTCGTAGAGCGGGAGGCGGCGCTGGATCGAGGAGATGTGCACGATCACGCCCGAGCCCTGCGCCAACATGGCCGGCAGTACTGCGCGGTCCAGCCGGACGGCCGCGAAGAGGTTGGTGTTGATCGCGGCCTGCCAATCCTCGTCGGCCAGGACTGCAAAACCGCCGCTGGGGGCCGAAGACCCGCCGACGTTGTTGACGAGGATGTCGATCCCGCCCAGCCGATCCAGGGCGGCGGCCGAAGTGGCCGTCGCGCCCTCCGCTGTGCTGAGGTCTGCAGCGAGGAAGAAGTCCGGCTCGTGAAGCGACGCCGGTGTGGAGCGGGCGGTAGTGAATACCTTAGCGCCGCCGGCGCGCAAACGCCGGACGATGGCCTCGCCCATGCCCTTGGTGCCGCCGGTGACCAAGGCTCGCTTGCCGGCGAATTCGTCCTGGCCGGGCATTACCCGATCTCCAGGGCGGCGATCTCGCCGTCCGCCACCTTGAATCGGTAGCTGAGGTCAACTGGGCTGCCGGGGAAATCGCCGGTCAGATGAGCGGTCACGACGGTACGGTCCGCTTCAGCGCCCACCGTCAGGACCTCGGCCTGGAAGCGGTACTTTCGGCGCGCCTCTTCGGCCCAGGCGCGGACGGCGGCGCGACCGACGAAATCGCGCCCCTCGTCGTGGACGATCGCGTCCTCAGAGAAGCAGGCGGCGACACGCTGGGCATCATCCGTATTGGCGGCCTCGAAGTATTCCCCGAGCGGCTCTGGCAGCTTCACGGTCATGGCTTGGTCCTCGCGATTGGCCAGATCGGGAGGTGGCGCTACACTGCTTCAATGGCAAGAACTAACAAAAAGGTGGGGTACTCACCTACAGGTAAGCTGAGCGACGTCACCCCTGACATGGCCGCGTCCGGAGTCGAAGCCGCGTTCCGTATGCTCGAGGGGCGCTGGAAGATGGTCATCATCTTCCGGCTGTTCGACCAGGCGGTGCTGCGGTTTTCGGAACTGGAGCGGGCGATCCCCGGCGTTTCGCAAAAGATGCTGATCCAGCAATTGCGGGAACTGGAGCGCGACGGGATCGTCCGGCGGACGATCTATCCCCAGGTGCCGCCCAAGGTGGAATACCAGCTCACTGACTGGGGGCAGGCGATGTGCCCGGCCTTGGATTCCCTGCTCGAGTGGGCTGCGGCGCGCCCGCCGCAATCCCCGCAGAGCTGAGGCGGGTCAGGCGGCCGCGGCTTCGAGGTTCTCGCCCAGGGCGTGCTGCAAGGCGGCCAGCAGGTGCTCGGGCTTCATGGGCTTTTCGACCACCCCGGTCATGCCGGCGGCCAAGTATCCCTCCGCATCGTCAGGATCTGCGTTGGCCGTCAGCGCGATGATCGGCACGCTCGCAACGGGACCCGAGAGGGCGCGGATGGCGCGTGTGGCGGCCACCCCGTCCATGTTCGGCATCTTGATGTCCATCAGGATCAGGTCGAAGCGACCGCCGCGAGCGGCCTCGAGGGCCTCGACGCCGTCGTTGGCGGACTCGCAGGTGCAATCGAACATTTCACAGAGCGCCTGGGCGACCATGCGGTTGGTGGCGTTGTCGTCGACCACCAGGATGTGGGCCGAACGGGCGGGTTCGGAGGGCGCTTCAGCTTCGCCCTCGACCGCGATCGGCAGCAGGAATTCGAACACGATGGTCTCGGAGGACGAGCCCGCGCCTTCATTGCGCAGTTGGCCGTCCAGCACCTCGACGACCCGTCGGGCCAGCATCGCGCCGATGGCCACGTCGAGGCCAAAGCGAGAGTCCAGTTCACGCACCCGGCCTTCGAGGTTGTGGGCCTGCCAGGCGGCGTCGCGAGCGCCGCGTACGCGCCCGGTGACCCGCACGCCGTCGGCCTCGGTCACCGCGCGTAGGCTGGCTTCCACGGCGCCGCGGCGCATGCCGGCGATCGCCTCGGCCACCAGGCCGTCGAAGACCTGCAGCAGACGTTGCGCGTCGCCCATGGCGCGCGCGTCGGGATCGCCGTCGTACGAGACAAGCAGCGTGACGCCGCTCATCGCCGCAGCTGGCTGCCAGCGCGCCTGCACTTCGTCGATCAGGTCATGGAGTTGGATGGGGGCGGCCTCGACCGTGAGCCCCTGGTTATTTACGGCACGTAGGTCGACCGCGGACCCGAGCATTCGCCGCACGCCGGAAGCAGCTTCTGCGACGCCGCTCACGCAAGCCTGCGCGTCGGGGGTCAGCCGCTGGCGCGAAAGCTGATCGGTGAGCGCAAGAATGCCCTCCATCTGCTGACGGATGTCGGCGGTCACGCGATCGAAGAAGAAATCGGGCAGCGACATGGGCGCTCATGGTTACCGGACTAGAACCCTCACCATGGCCCAAAGCGCTTGAGGGAAGGTTAAGTGACACGGGGAGACATGGTGCGGCCGTGATGGGCCGCGCCGAAAAAGAAGGGGCGGCGGAAGAACCGCCGCCCCCGATGGGACGCTGGGAGGAATGCGTCCGCTAGAAGCGGTATTGCAGCTCCAGTCCGTAGGTGCGGGGCTGGATCAGGCCGCGCGTGATGGAGACGCCCGTCTGCTGCAGGAAGCCCGGCGAGCCGGGGTTCGGGTTGGCGAAGACGGCCGTCGGGTTGGTCGAGCCGGTCGAGGTGAAGCCGTCCTTGTCGAAGGCGTTCTTCACGAAGGCGATCACCGAGTACTGGTTCTTGGCTTCCTTCCAGATCGCTCGGAAGTCGGCGGTGCCGTAGGACGGGACCTGGAACGCCGGGTCGTTGAACGGCTGGTAGATGGTCTTGTCCGTCCAGGTGTAGGTGGCCGACAGGATCAGCGAGCCGGGATCGAACTCGAAGGTGTAGTTGCTGTTGAAGGCGAACTTGTTCTTCGGCGACTGGTAGAGCGGCGAGCCCTTTAGGTCCTGGAACACCAGCTGGACGTTGTTGGTCACCGCCGTGCCGCCCGAAGGCTGGGCGCCGGGGAGTTTCGCCGAGGGATCGGCTGGGTCGTAGAAACAGCAGCCGTCGGTGATCTTGGTGTTCAGGTAGCCGTAGCTGGCGTTGAACTGCAGGTTGCGGATCGGCTGCCAGATGGCTTCCAGCTCCAGGCCGTAGGCGCGGGCGCCGACGTTGACGAAGTTGTTGGCCGAGGCCGTGCCCGCCGCGTTCAGCTGCTGCAGGTTGATCTGCAGGTCTTTGTAATCGTTGTAGAACAGCGACCCGTTGATCTGCAGGGTGCGGGCGATGGTCTTCTTCAGGCCGACCTCGTAGGCATCGACCGATTCCTGGTCGGCTTCGGGCTGGGTCGCCAGGGTGCCGAGCAGGAACCCGCCCGACTTATAGCCGCGGCTGTATTTGGCGTAGGCCAAGGTGTCGGCGTCCGGCGTCCAGTCGACGTCCAGCGACCCGGTGACCGCGTCCCAGTGGTTCGACAGCGAGCGCGAGTTCTGCACGCCGTTGGCGCGGTTGCCGTCGAGGTCGGTGGAGACGTCGAAGGCGAAGGGCAGGGTGGGCCCGAACGGACCGGCCGGCGAGAACAGGATCAGCCGCTGGCTCTCAGTGCCTGACTTCTTGTCGTAGCTGTAGCGAAGGCCGCCGGTCACCGACCAGGCGTCGTTGAACTTGTAGGTCGCCTGGCCGAACACCGCGTAGGCGTCTGAGGTCAGGCTGGCGTTCTGGTCGACGAAGTCCCGGCTCGGGTTGGCCGCCGCCGGCGCGACCGACGTGCCGAGGAAGTAGAGCGGCGAGGCCAGTTGCGCCTGCTGCGGATCGCCCAGCTGGATCCGCTGGCGATATTCCTCATGGTACTGGTAGAGGCCGCCGATCCAGCGCAGCGGACCGTCGCCCTTCGAGGTCAGGTTGATCTCGTTGGTGTAGTACCTTTTGTGCTCGTTGAAGTCGGTGGTGTAGTCCGTGAAGATCCCGGGCACGCCAGCCACCGTGATCGGCGTCGTGCGGCTGGTCCCGTCATAGTCGCCGCCGGTCTGGTAGTTGTACTGCTGGTAGCCGCCGATCCATTTTACGTCCGCGAAGCCGAGATCGTAGGTCACCTGACCGATCAGCAGGTGGTTGCCGCGCAGCTGGCCGTAGCCGGGCGTGTTGGTGTTCTGGGTGTAGGGGTCGGTCACGCCCGGATTGGCGACGCCGTAGTTGAAGGCGCCGCTGGTCACCAGGCCGCCGATCGGCTGGAAGGCGCGGCTGGTGTCGTAGGGGCTGATGAAGTTGGCCAGTCGATCGCCGACGCCGGTGGTGTCGTCCCAGCTGGTGCGGCTGTAGCGCAACCAGGCGGTGGTCTTGTCGCCGAGCTCGGCTTCGACCTGGGCCTCGAAGTAGGTGCGGTTGATCGTACCGCCCTCGTTGCCCGTGCCGATGTTCTTGATGAACCCTTCTTCCTGCTTGTCCTTCGACCCGCCGACCTTGATGCGCAGGTTGTCGGCCAGCGGGATGGAGACGACACCCTCGGCGCGGTAGTGGTCGTAGTTGGAAATGACGCCGCGAACCTCGCCGGAGAAATCCTTGGCCGGGCGCTGCGAGATAGTGTTCACCGCGCCGCCCATGGCGTTGCGGCCATAGAGCGTGCCTTGCGGACCGCGCAGGATCTCGGTGCGCTCCACGAATAGCGGCGTCTTGAAGAGTTCTGACGACGAGGCCGAGTAGAAGCCGTCCGAGTAGGTCGCCACGCCCGGATCGTTGCCGATGTAGAAGGTGTTGCGGCCGGCGCCGCGCAGGCTGATCCGGTCAGTGCCGGAGTAGTTCATGCCCGGCGTGAAGTTCACGAAGTCCTGGATGCCGCTGATGCCGACGATATCGCGCTTGGCCGAGGTGAAGGCCGAAACCGCCACCGGAACGTCCTGCAGCGACTGCTCGCGCTTCTCGGCGGTGATCACCAGTTCTTCGACCTCGTTGCCCGCGCCTTCGGACGCCGCGGCGGCCGCGAGGGCCTGGGCGAACGCGGCATGCGGCAGGGCGGTCAGGGCGACGGCGGAAGCGCCGGCGGCGAGCAGCGTGCGAAAGCGCAGCGAGGGTCGCGACATATGAGTCCTCCAGGCGCAGGCGGGGGGCCGCCAGGCCGTGTGAAATACGTTTCTTATGAACGGGGCTTGGGGAGGCCCCCGAAAGGGAGCGGACCCTCGATCTCGGCTGGCCCGTGGGTCAACTGGACGATGATAACTTACAGCGTTGCAGCTGATCTGTTCTGAGCGCTGTGGCGAAACTAGCGCAGTTTCGACGCGAACGCTGAAAAGCGAACGTCGATATCTTGCCGATATTTGGACATAATTCACACCGCCTCCAGAAATCACTGGAACGCGACCGTGGTTATTCAACGGTTGCTCTAGTTTCTGGGGTGGGCTTTCACATCGCGGCCTGAACGCGCATATGGGCCCGATGACCGATGCCGCCGGCGCCCTTGTGCTGTTTTCGGGCGGGCAGGACTCCACCGCCTGCCTGGCGTGGGCGCTCGACCGCTATGACCGGGTCGAGACCGTCGGCTTCGACTACGGACAGCGCCACGCGGTGGAGCTCGAGGCTCGCGCGGCCGTCCGCGCCAGCCTGGTCGAGCGCTTCCCCGACTGGGCTCCGCGCCTGGGCGAAGACCACATGCTGGAAATCCATGGCTTCGGCGCCCTCGCCCAGTCGGCCCTGACGGCCGACCGCGCCATCGAGATGACCGACAGAGGCCTGCCGTCGACCTTCGTGCCGGGGCGCAACTTGGTGTTCTTCGTCTACGCCGCGGCGCTTGCCGACCGGCGGGGGCTGCGCGCTCTGGTGGGGGGCATGTGCGAGACCGACTTCTCCGGCTATCCCGACTGTCGCCGTGATACCCTGGAGGCGATGCAGCAGGCGCTGAACCTGGGCATGGCGCAGGAATTCGTCATCGAAACGCCGCTCATGCAGCTCACCAAGGCCGACACCTGGGCGCTGGCCAAGGGTCTCGGCGGCGATCCCCTGGTCGAGGTCACCGTCGAGGACAGCCACACCTGCTACTTGGGCGTGCGCGACGCGCTGCATCCCTGGGGCTACGGCTGCGGGACCTGCCCGGCCTGCGAACTTCGCGCCCGTGGCTGGCAGGGCTGGGTCGAGCAGGGTCGCCCGGCGCTACGTCCATGAGCTACGCCGTGAAGGAGATATTCCTCACCCTGCAGGGCGAGGGCGGCCAGGCGGGGCGGCCGGCGGTGTTCTGCCGCTTTGCCGGCTGCAACCTGTGGACCGGGCGCGAGCAGGACCGGGCCAGCGCAGTCTGCAATTTCTGCGACACCGATTTCGTCGGCATGAACGGCCCCGGCGGCGGGCGTTTTGCTACGGCAGATGATCTGGCGGCCGCGGTCGAGGCGGCCTGGCGGGGCGGGCCTTCCGATCGTCTGGTGGTGCTGACCGGGGGCGAGCCCCTGCTGCAGGTGGACGGCCCGCTGATCTCGGCGCTGCATGCTCGGGGCTTCTCGCTGGCGCTGGAGACCAACGGGACCATCGCTGTCCCGGCCGGCGTCGACTGGATCTGTGTCAGCCCCAAGGCCGACGCCGCCCTGGCCCAGGTATCAGGCCACGAGCTGAAGCTGGTCTACCCGCAGCCGGGCGTCGATCCGGCGCGCTTTGAGCACCTGTCCTTCGAGCGTTTCCTGCTGCAGCCCATGGACGGCCCGGAGCGGACGGCGAACACGGCGGCCGCCATCGACTATTGCCTTGCCCATCCCCGGTGGCGTTTAAGCGTCCAGACCCACAAATACCTCGGCATCGCCTGAGGCTCTCAGCGCCTCGGCCCCGACCAAAGATCAAGTGAGCCCGCCCATTTTCGAGATCACCAAGGCCGCGACCTTCGACGCTGCGCACCACCTGCCGGCTGGGCCGGCCGGCCCCTACACCCGCCTTCACGGCCACTCCTTCCGCGTCGAGGCGACGGTGCGCGGGGAAGAGCAGGGCGCCATCGGCTGGGTGGCGGACCTCGGCGAGCTCGATGTGGTCTTGCGCGCCATCGCCGGCGAGCTTGACCACAGCCTGCTCAACGAGAAGCCGGGGCTCGAGAGCCCGACGCTGGAACACCTCTGCCTCTGGTTCGCGGAGCGTCTGCGGCCGGCGTTCCCGGGCCTCGTGCGGGTCGTGGTCTCCCGCCCGACCGTCAACGAGAGCTGCGCGCTGATCGTCGGCTAGCCTTGGGCTAGCGCTCGGTCTTGTCGTCCTTGTCGGGGATCGCCGCGCCGACCACCGCGCCTGCGGCCTTGGCTGTGACGCCCACGGCTGCACCGGCGACACCGACAGCCGCGCCCGCGACGCCCACCGCCAGGCAACCGGAAAGCAGGAGCGCCGCGCCGGACAGGACGACGGCGCAGTAGAGGTTGCGGACGGACATTCGATCTCCCCGGCGACAGAGCAGAATGCCTTCACGAATTGAGCCGGAAGAAGGCGGGCCGGGCTGACCTGCGTCTGGTCAGTTGGCGGCCTTGTTCGGCGAAGCATCCGACGCGCGCCGCCAGGGGCCTTCCCAGAGCGGATCGTTGCGGCGACGCCGGTCGGGTCCGAAATAGTCGGTCGTGCGCACGTAGGCGCGGGGCTGGTCGATCACCAGGGCGACCCGGTCCAGCACACCGCGCGCCGTCAGCGGCTTGGCCAGGAACTCGTCGACGCCGGCGTTGCGGGCCTCGTTCACCCGCGCCAGCGTGGAATGGCCGCTGATCATGATGACGGGGGTCATCTGGCACGGGCCATTGCTCTGCCGCAGCAGGCGGACGAAGGCGATGCCGTCGAGCGGCTGCATCGCCAGGTCCGTCAGGATGATGTCGACGGGATGGGTGCGCAGCATTTGCAACCCCTCGGCCCCGTCGCTGGCCTCGAAGATCCGGCGCACGCCGAGCGCCCGGAGGATCTCGCTCAGAAGCACGCGCATATGCTGATTGTCGTCGACGACCAAGATTTGCAAGAGGTCGTGTCGCACGTGCCGTGTCGTCGCTTCCAGGAATCAAGTTTCCCCACGCGTGCGACGCGAATCACCTGCGTAGTTAGCTTGATTACTTCTCTGAAATAACACCGGTCAATGCAGCATCCTGAGCGCATAGAGACCCGGTGAGTCTCTATAGTTGCCGGATAACTCAGAATACAAATTAGACGTGTGCTCGCCCAACTGGCGGCATCTGTCGCGCCTCAACGAACATCGAGGATTTTCAGCGGGTTCCGACCTGCCCGCGATGGCGCAGGTAGGCGTCGGCCAGCACGCAGGCGACCACGGCTTCCACCACGGGAACGGCGCGAATTCCCACACAGGGGTCATGCCGTCCCTTGGTCCGCAGTTCGATCTCTTCGCCCGCCTCGTTGATGCTCCGCCGAGGCGTCAGGATCGAAGACGTCGGCTTGAAGGCCACCCGCGCGGTGATCGGCTGTCCGGTGGAGATGCCGCCCAGCACCCCGCCGGCCTGGTTCGACAGGAAGATCGGCTTGCCGTCGTTGCCCGCGCGCATCTCGTCGGCATTCTCCTCACCGGAGAGCGCCGCGGCGGCGAAGCCCGCGCCGATTTCCACGCCTTTGGCGGCATTGATCGACATTAGCGCTCCGGCCAGTTCGGCGTCGAGCTTGCCATAAACCGGCGCGCCCCAGCCGGCCGGCGCGCCCAGCGCCTCCACGGCCACGACGGCGCCTGTCGACGAGCCCGCCTTGCGGATCTTCTCGAGATGCTCCTCCCACACCGGCACCATGTCGGCGTCAGGGCACCAGAACGGATTGGACTCCGTCTGCGACCAGTCCATCCGGTCGGGCGCGACGGCGTGCGGGCCGATCTGGACGACGGCGCCGCGGATGCTGACGCCTTCGATGATCTTGCGCGCGATGGCGCCGGCCGCGACCCGCGCGGCGGTTTCCCGGGCCGACTGGCGTCCGCCGCCGCGATAGTCGCGCACTCCGTACTTGGCGAAGTAGGAATAGTCGGCGTGGCCAGGGCGGAAGGCCGTGGCGATCTCGGAATAGTCGCGACTGCGTTGGTCGACGTTCTCGATCATCAGCGAGATCGGCGTGCCCGTGGTGACCTGGCCGCCGAATTTCGCCTGCGTCTGCTCGTCGGAGAAAACGCCGGAGAGGATCCTCACCGCGTCCGGCTCCTGGCGCTGGGTCACGAACTTGCCCTGGCCGGGGCGGCGCTTCTCCAGCCACTGCTGGATGTCGGCCTCGGTCAGTGGGATGCCGGGAGGGCAGCCGTCGACGACGCACCCCAGCGCCGGCCCGTGGCTCTCGCCCCAGGTCGTGACGCGGAAAAGGTGGCCGAAGGTGTTGTGCGACATGGCCGGGCTTGTAGCGGAACCTCAGCCGCCCTCCAAACCTAGGGTTTGCCGAGCGTCCGGCCGAAGAACACGAGCGCCATTTGGATGGCGGCTTGGTGCGTCGGGTCCTGCGGGACCTTGGCGGTGCAGATCGGTACGCTCGCCACCCCGGCCGGCGTGCAGGTGGACAGGAAGTCGTAATGGCCGACGCCGGGAAGCTCCTTCAGCTGGACGTGCGGGATGGCGCGCGCGGCGACCCGGCCGTTGGTGTCGGGGGGCGCCACCGGATCAACGTCGCCCAGGATGATCGCCACCGGGGTCTTCATCTTCGCCATGTCCTCCGGCGGCAGCGACTGCACGATGGCCGGCGCGATGGCGAAGGCGGCGCGGACGCCCGCGATCGTGTGGTCGTCGCCCGCGCGCGCCGCTTCCGCGGCCAGCTCTGGCGAAGCGAGCGCCTTGGCGGCGTCGTCCCGCGTGACGACAAACTCCTTCTGCGGTGCGCAGACCCCGTCCGCAGGGTTTTTCCGGCAAAAGGCGAGGAAGCGGTTCACGTCGACCCTGGCGCCGGCCGCGACCAGGGAGGTGAAGCCGCCCGCCGAGAAACCCGAAACGCCCAGGCGACCAAGGTCGAGGTGCGGACCGATGTCTGGATCGGATTTCACGCGGTCCAGCGCGGCGCGCAGGTCGTTGGTCCGATCCCACCACAGGATCGCGCCGGGGACCGTCATCTTGTCCATGCCGTTGTTGCCGGGGTGGTCGACCGCCACCACGACATAGCCTTCACGGGCCAGCGCCGTGCCGAACCAGCCCATCATCCGCGCCGTGCCGCCGAAGCCATGGGAGAACAGGATCACCGGACGCCGCCTGGCGTCGGCGAAGGCGGCGTCTGGGGCGATGGCGCCGACCAGGAAGAGCGGCTTACCGGCCGGGCCTAGGTCGATCCGCTCCTCCTTGGCGTTCGCCGCCGCGGGATACCAGACCGTAATCCGCACGTCGGGCCGGTGCTCGGCGTCGCGCAGCGTGGCGGTGAGCGTCGTGGTCGTCAGATGCCGTTCGCCGACCGGCCCCGCGGCCGCGGCTTGGGCCAGGGTCGCCCACAGCACGGCGGCCAGCACGGTCAATCGCCGCATCGCGAGCGCTCCCCTCAGATGCCGCGATGCTAGCCGAACTGTGCGTGGCGACAGCTTAAATCGTCGTATCGGACCTCACGCCGCCCAGGCGGCGGTGAACCGGCGCAGGAGCGCGCGGGCCGCGGAGTCGGCCTGGCCCCGCTTGGCCGCCAGCCGCACGAAGAGGTGGCCCTCGGGGTGGGAGCCGCGGGCGGGAAGGCCTTGGCCCACAACGCGCACCAGCCCACGCTCGCCGGCCTTGCGGGTGACCCAGACGATGCGTCGGCCGATCGGAGTCTCCAGCGCGATGCGGCCGCCCTCGACCAGAGTGCGTGGATCGACCGTCACGCTGATCCAGAGATCGTCGCCGCGCACCAGCATCGCCGCGTCCGAGGTGATCGCCACGGTCAGGGAGGCTCCACCGGCGCGCACGTTGTCGCCGGTCCTCAGGCCCGCGGGAAGCCGCACGCGGATCGTCCGCCCGTCCGCGAGCCTGTGCGAGGCCGCGCCGCCCTGCAGAGCGACCAGCGGACTGATCGCCAGCACGCCCGGCGGTTCGGGCCGCGGCGGCGGCGGCTGAATGACGCGGTCCGGATCAGGCCGGCGTTGCAGGCGGTGATAGGCGCCCACCACCTCGCGGAAGCGATCCGCCCCGCCGCCGGCGCGATCCGGATGGGCGAGCTTTGCGGCCTCGCGGAAGGCGCGCCGCACCTCGCCCTGGGTGGCGAAGGGTCCCACGCCCAGGAGCTCGCGCGCCCGCCTCAGGGTGATCGTGGGGTCCCGACTCATGGCGGTCGAGTGGGCGGGCGATATGGTCAACGTCGCGTTAAGGCTCGCGAACGCCCGGAACCTCGTACTATATCCGCTGCGATGACCGGCAAGACGCTCATTCCCGCCTCGCCCAGCGAGGACGACTACGTAAGGCAGGTCGTTGGCGCCGAGCCTCCGGCGCTGCTCAGTGAGGACGACCCCTTCGCGCTCTTCGACGAATGGTTGAGCGAGGCGCTGGCGAAGGAGCCCAACGACGCCAACGCCATGGCGCTGGCCACGGTCGACGCCGACGGCCTTCCCGATGTCCGGATGGTTCTGCTCAAGGACGCCGACGCGCGCGGCTTCGTCTTCTATTCGAACGTCGAGAGCGCCAAGGGCCGCGAGCTCGCCGCCAATCCGAAGGCGGCGCTCTTGTTCCACTGGAAGTCGTTGCGCCGCCAGGTGCGGATCCGCGGCCCCGTGACCCCGGTCACGCCAGCGGAGGCCGACGCCTACTGGGCCACCCGCGCCCGTCCCGCCCAGCTGGGCGCCTGGGCCTCCCAGCAATCGCGTCCGCTGCCCGATCGCCTGGCTTTCGAGAAGAAAATCGCCGAGTTCGGGCTGAAGTTCGGCCTGGGCAAGGTTCCGCGCCCGCCGCACTGGTCCGGCTTCCGGGTCGTGCCCGAGGCCATCGAGTTCTGGCGCGACCGGCCGTTCCGCTTGCACGAGCGGCTAGTTTTCACGCGGGCCGGCGAGGGCTGGACCACGCAGCGGCTGTTTCCTTGAGCGATCCTGAAGAGGCCGAGATCTGCGCCTGGCTGGCCGCGCGTACCGACCGCACGATCGAGACCGCCTGCGCACACGTCTTCCTCGGCCAGGACGCGGCCTGGAAGATCAAGCGTCACGTGGACCTGGGCTATGCCGACTTCTCCACGGCCGAGCGCCGCCGCTGGGCGCTGGATCGCGAACTGGATTTCAACAGGATCGCAGCGCCCGACATCTATCGCGCCGTCCGCCGCATCACGCGCGAGGCCGACGGCGGCTTGGCGATGGAGGGCAAGGGGCCGACCATTGAGTTCGTCCTGGAGATGCGGCGCTTCGACGAGAACGCCGTGTTGGGCGCCGATCCGTCGGCGATCGACGGCGAGATGGCCGATGCGCTCGGCCGCACGATCGCCGGCTTCCACGCCCTGGCGCCTCTGCGTCCCGAGGGCGGCTGGAGCGCGATGGAGTTCACTGTCGGTTCCAACGCCCACCTGCTGCGGGACCTGAGGGGCAAGCTGGATCACGAGCGCGTCGAGGTCATGGTCGCCCTGACGGCGGCGGAGCTGGAACGGCGCCGCCCGCTGTTGCAGGCGAGGGCGGCGGCCGGCTTCGCGCGGCGATGCCACGGCGACCTGCATCTGGGGAACATCCTGGTCGAGGACGGCAAGCCGATCCTCTTCGACTGCATTGAGTTCAGCGACGTCCTCTCCGATCTCGACGTCTTCTACGACCTGGCCTTCCTGCTCATGGACCTGGACTTCCGGGGTCGTCGCGATGCGGGCGTCCGGGTGCTCTCCGCCTATCTCGACGAAGCGGCGCGGACGTTTTCAGACG
>Ga0068864_100000976_pt1 | contig 23994 bp, 14 predicted proteins | sample KBSSwiS72_FD_66586 | JGI IMG/M metagenome (GOLD analysis project Ga0068864, IMG submission 66586) | Switchgrass rhizosphere microbial communities from Kellogg Biological Station, Michigan, USA - KBS Switchgrass S7-2 | ecosystem: Host-associated > Plants > Roots > Rhizosphere > Soil ... | reverse complement strand
GATATTACCGGCGCTGTTTTGTTTTTAACAAGCGATGATGCTGCGTTTATCACTGGCCAGGCTATTGTTGTAGATGGTGGTCAATACCGCATAGGTTAATTAATAAGATTTAAAGAAAATGAATACCACTTCAACAGCAGTTCAACTGCTTCGTAACAGTTTAGATAGATTTCTTGCAAAAGATATGAAAGGATGGACAGATTTATGTGATGAGAATGTAGTTGCTGAATTCCCTTTTGCTCCCCAAGGCTCTCCAGCGAGAATAGAAGGTCGTGATGCGCTTTATGAGTATTTACGTAACTACCCAAGCTTTATCGATGTTCGTGAATTCCCCAAATTGAAAACTTATCCGACCGATGATCCAAATATAGCTATCGCGGAATGGAGTGTGTCTGGTAAAGTTGTTAGCAATGGAAATCCTTATGAGATGAGTTATGCAACTTTTGTAACATTTCGTGATGGTCTGATTGTAAACTATCGCGAATATTGGAATCCAATGGCATTCATTAAAGCAATGGAAGGTACCCGATTTGATAACTAAATAGTGCGAAACAAGGCATTGATAAGACACCAGGTTTCTGGAGTTTGTGATGATTGGTTAGGCCGACTTATCGATATCATAGTACCGCCAATATGAAAAGGCAATTAGTTATGAGCTACCGTAATAGTAGTCAAAGTTCCATTCACTTTTACTTTTACCCTGGTTTGAACAGGAGAATTGATCTTATATCTTACTACTTTTCCATTCTTCCATTCCATATCAACAATAAAGTTTCCTCTCGCTTTAAAACCACTGACTTTCCCATAGGGTTTCCACATATCCGGGATGGCCGGTAACAGTTCTATATAACCCGCATGGCTTTGAATGAGCATTTCGCCAATTGCTGTAGTGGCGCCAAAGTTACCATCGATCTGGAAAGGCGGTCCGGCTGAAAGCAGATTGGGATATACGCCGCCGCCTGCTCCATAGTTGATGTCTGTTTTAAGAGTTGGTTTCAGAAGCTCCCGCATTAACTTAAAAGCGCGATTGCCGTCTTTTAATCTTGCCCATAAAATCTGCTTGTAAGCAATAGACCAACTAGGGCCATCATCTCCCCGCACTTCCAGGGTCTTCTTTGCGGCAGCAGCAAGCTCCGGTGTGCCATCACCTGTAATGAAGTTACTGGGAAATAAAGCGTAGAGATGAGAGATATGCCGGTGCCTGGGATCAGTTTCTTTATAATTCTCCAACCATTCCTGTATACGTCCATCTGGTGCAATAATCGCTACCGGTGGCAGCAAAGACAGTTTCGTCTGCAGTTCTTTTCGCAAGAACTCATCCACTCCCAGCTTTTCAGAAGCAGTGATCACATTGGTAAATATTTCACGAACGATCTGGTTGTCTATCGCTGCTCCTTCACAAATGCTTGCCTGTTTGCCATCTGGTAAATAAAACCAATTCTCCGGCGATGAAGAAGGTGAGGTTACCAGCCAGCCGGTTTTTGTATGCTTTACCAGTATACTGTTGTAGAATTGAGCAGAACCTTTGAGAATGGGATAAATGGTTTTCAGGTAACCGATATCATTTGTAAACTCATAATGTTCCCATAGATTATTGCAAAGCCAGCCCGACCCTGATTTGGTGACACCCCATGAAGCACTTTCGCCAGGCTCTGTAAACCCCCACACATTAGTGATTACATGCGCTACCCATCCTTTAGCATTATAATAAGCTTTTGCGGTCCGTTTACCAGGTTCTACAAGACTGCTCACAAGTTCAGTAAGGGGAAGATTGAGCTCTGAGAGGTTGGAAAGCTCAAATGGCCAATGATTCATTTGCACATTCATGTCCAGATGATAATCACTGTTCCAGGGCGTTTGGACTTGATTGGCCCATAATCCCTGCAGGTTGGGCGGCAACAATCCCACACGTGTGCTGCTGATAGAAAGATATCTTCCAAACTGAAAAAACAAAGCAGGTAAACCCGGATCATTTTCCGGGTGATTGTAATAATCCGCAAGTCTCCGGTCAGTTGTGTTATTTTCCGCCAACCCTTTTCCCAGATCGATAGAAAGGCGATTGAACAGCTTCCGATAAAGAGTTAGATGACGGGTAAGTTGTAACTCATAATTTTTTTGAAGAGCAGCGGTCATGTTTTTTGCAACTGTTTTTTTGTGATCCTGACCCCTGAAGTTGGTGGCTGCCGAAATGAAAATTATAGCACTACTGGCATTGCTGATGGTCAGCTTATTTCCATTTATCGTTTGCAGACCTCCGGTATTTTTTATGTTCACTTCAACAAGGTATTGCATGCCCTTGCCATCTGTGCCATTATCCAACTGACCACTTAACTGTAATGCGCCATTTTTTATAATGGCTGTTCCCCTTTCAGGGCGACTTATACCGACAGAGAAATTAAGTGATCCTGTTTTGCTTGCGGTAAGACGGATCACATCTACATCATCACCGAAACTGGTAAAATAGTCACGCTGATAACTCACTCCGTTTATATCAAATGAAGTAACTGCTATCGCGCTGTCCAAAGAAAGATAGCGACGATAGTTTTCATACCTTTTTGCAGTATCATCATAATTGTATTCTATATCAAGATTTGCCAACAGTTGAAAACAACCCCATTGTTTACCAGCGGAACCGGGACCAAGACATACAAATTCTTTATCGATGAGGTTTTGTACTTCGTCATTTTTTCCTTCTGAAAGTAATTGGCGGATTGCCGGTAGTTGTTTCCACGCATTATAGTTATTGGCATCCTGCCGGCTGCCCGACCATAGTGTAATATCATTGAGCACGAGTCGCTCATTATGTATGCCCCCATCAGGCATCATACCCAGGCGCCCGTTACCAAGCGGCAATGTCTCTTCCCATTGCATCGCTGGTTTATCAAACCAGATCTTCAAAAGCCTGTTTTGTGCATTGGATATAAAAGGCAAAGAAATAAAGAGAAAGATTGGCAGCAATTTCATAGATACCAAAATTACCCTCGTGTAATTAGCGGGTAAATGGATTTTCTTGTACAAATGATGGACTATTTTATGCTGGAATGCCGGCTTAATCCATTGTTTTTTTTGCGATATTCAGACGGGGAGATACCCATATAGCGGGTGAATATTCTCGAAAAATAATATTGATCATCAAAACCAAGTCCATCAGCAATCTCTTTTATTAACTTTTGGGTAAACACTAATTCCTGGCAGGAGTGCTGAATTTTCAAATGATTGAAGTATTCCACAGGTGAAAAGCCTGTGTTTGATTTGAACAGGGAAGAAAAATGTGAGACGGATCGATTGGCAAACGACGCAAGGTTGTTGAGCGTGAGGTTTGAGTTGATCTTTTTCTGCATCATTTCAATGGTCAGTGTAGTAGGATCATTTGCCGGAGATTTATCTGCCTGATTGTATTTTTCTTCATATAACAGAGAAGAAAGAAAGTGATAGAATATCATATTTACATACCTGAGGTTGTCGACAGTATATCCTTTTTCAAGATTGAAGCAGATCTCTTCGAAAAGTTTGATCCGATTCTCATTGTAAGAAAGATAAGGCAGATAGTTTTGCGAGTTGTTGGTGATCAGGTCCACAACGTTGGTAGCAATATCTCCTTTAAAGTGCACCCAGTAAATGGTCCAGGGATCCGTTTCCATAGCACCATATTTATGTGGAGTTTGCGCAGGTATTACAATGAAATGAGAAGGAGAAATATCCATCTTTTTCTTATTGATGGTAACCCATCCCTTTCCTTCAACGCAATAGATAATAATATGCTGATTCACTCCTGCCGGCCGCTCAATATAATGCTGGTATGCTTTGGGATAATAGCCAATGTCGGTAATATATATCTGCTTAGTGATCGCATCCTTCATCAGGAAACCGGAATCTATTTTCTTCGGCACGACGATCAGTTTCTGACCTTTAAAGCCTTCTCTTTTTCTTGACGATTTTTGAGGCATAATAATTATATAAGAATTTCGACCGTATAAAAATCCATCTTTTTCATAAGAAAACCTATTTCACATCATCATCCGGAATCCGAATTTTGAATTCACGCTATGCTACACTTGCCGTAATAGCGTATAATTTTTTATAACTAAGGCTAAAACGATTGCTATGCAAAAAACAATTCTCCTCTTATTTTCCTCCCTTATCACATTGCTGGAATTACAGGCACAAACAAGAGTATTGAAGGGAAAAGTAGCGGATGCAGATACCAGGGCTCCGCTTGCCAGTGTATCTGTAAGCACAGTGGGTGGCACAGCACTGGCATCAGGTGCAGATGGTAGCTTTTCACTGGAAGTGCAGGGAAAAGCAATACTTGTAGTAAGTCATGTGGGATATAAAACGCAAAGCATAATGGTATCTGCAACAGATACCATTATCGAAGTATTCATGCAAAAAAATGATGAGTCGCTGGGTGAAGTAGTGGTGATCGGTTATGGCAAGCAACAAAAGAAAGACATCACCAGCGCCATTTCCAGCATTTCAGGAAAGGAGTTGAAAGAAATGCCGGTTACTAATATCAATGCAGCACTTCAATCCCGTATTCCCGGCATGCAGGTAATTAATAGCGGTCATCAGCCCGGTGCCGGTACCAATGTCCGGATCAGAGGTATCAATACCATTACCCAGGGCACCGGCCCTATCTATGTGGTAGATGGTGTAGTGGTAACCTACGATCTGCGCGAGATCAATCCCAATGATGTGGAATCCATCGATGTGTTGAAAGATGCATCTGCCGCAGCCATTTATGGTTCGCGTGCAGCAGAAGGCGTTGTGATCATCACAACCAAAAAAGCTAGCAACGGACGCACTACTGTAAATTATGACGGCTACTATGGTGTGCAGAAGATGATCAAGACCTATGATTTTGTAGACAACATCAATGATTATGTGAAGTTGCGTCGCCAGGGTCTCAGTGATGAAGACCCTATAGCATGGCCTGCAGGCCCCGGCCTGGATTCAATATTATTCACTGCAGATGAACGCAGGAATATGGCATCAGGCAGGTGGACAGACTGGGTAGGTGCTATTACACAAACAGCCGTTCAACAAAGTCATACCATCAGCTTATCGAATGGCGTTGGGAAAAACAAACTGTATCTCAGTGCCAACTACCTTAACCAGGATGGGATCATCAAAGGTTCCAATTTCAAACGTTATTCGGTAAAGGCGAATGTAGAGTCGGAAATAAATGCAAAGTGTAAAGTAGGCATCAATACAAATATTTCGCATATCAATAATGATGTCGTAAGCAATGAAGCATATTATAATGCTGTTACCATCAGTCCGCTGATGTCTATTTATGATTCGCTGGGCCGCCCTTCCGCCAATATTGATCCGTCGAGCGGTAATCTTTTATTCAATAACCCCGTAACACTTACACAAGCTCCTATTTACAATGTGGATGACCGCTTCCTTGGAAATATTTTTGGAGAGTACAGGATCATCCGTAATCTTAGTTTCCGCACCAGCTTTGGCGTAGATATCTACAAGAACCAGCGTTTCGAATATTATCCACGCACTACCAGCACAGGTTTTGCCAAGAAAGGAGTAGCAAAAGTGCAGAACTTCGGATGGAGAGATTATCTATGGGAGAATACACTTTCTTATAACTACTCGCCTTCGACCGATCATGTTTTTGATTTTCTGGCCGGCGCCACTTATCAGCAGAGAAGACAGGAGTGGAATTATGAAGAAGCATCAGGCTTCCCAACCGATCAGCTTACTTATAAAAACATGAGCCTTGCCAGCAATCGTGATGGTATTTACAGTGATTATTTCAACTGGTCTGTAGCTTCCCTGCTGGGTCGCGTTATCTATAAATTCAAAGACCGCTATATACTGAACGGTACTATCCGCCGCGACGGATCATCGAGATTTGGAGCAGATAATAAATATGGTTATTTCCCATCGGTAAGCGCTGCATGGAGAATCATTGATGAGCCTTTTATAGGGTTGAAGGCAAGATCTGTTATCAATGATGCCAAGATACGCGTTGGATATGGCGTTGTCGGCAACCAGGAGATACCGATAACAGCCATCTTCACACAAATGAATCCGGCTGCTTATCCTTATAATGGAAGCTCTCAGACTTCCGGCTTTCAATTGGGAACAGGCACCCAGGGTAATCCTTCTTTAAAATGGGAAAGCCAGCGCCAGTTCAATGTGGGTTTTGACCTTGCTGTCATTAATTCACGAATACGTGTAACATTTGATTATTATAATAAGAATATCCGGGATCTGTTGTTGAATAACCCATTGGCACCATCGCAGGGATTCGATAGCAAATGGATCAATATCTCGGAAATGAATACACGGGGTATTGATATTGGACTGAAGGCGAATATCATTAAGACCAACAATTTCGACTGGCAAATGGACGTGAACTGGTCAAAGTTCAAATCAAAGATCACGCAGCTGCTGCCGGGTGTGGATTCATTGAGCCCATGGCTGAAAGTAGGTGAAGCGCCCAATAGCCTGATCGTGGATTATGTATATGATGGGTTGTACCAGGTCGGTGATGATTTTTCATTGAATCCTACTGCAAGACCCGGTGATGTAAGAGTAAAGGACCTGGATAAAAATGGTATCATCAATCAATATGACCGCACTATTGTAGGACGTACTGTTCCCAAAGGATGGGGAGGCATCTGGAGTTATTGGAGGTATAAACAGGTATCCATGACCATTTTTGCCAATTATACCTATGGTTTTGATATCGCTAATAAAGCTTACCAGGATTATTTATACTATTCCAGCAAGACCGCTACGCGTACATTAAAAGAAGGATTGAATTACTGGACGCCTGGCAATACCAATACAGATGTGCCGCGACCAAACCAGTTTGGCCGTTCACTAAGAGCCCTCCAATCAGGTACTTCCAGCTTTATGGTGCAGAAAGGAGATTTTATCCGCGTAAGAAATATCACTCTTGCCTATGATGTACCATCAAAGTTGCTTTCAAAAGCAAAAATAAACTCACTCCGGGTATACGTACAAGCCGTGGAGCCTTTCCTGATCACGAAGTATAAAGGGATAGATCCCGAGATCAGCGCAGGACAATACGATATATATCCCCGGTATCGCACTTTCTTGTTTGGCGTTCAATTAAGTCTTTAACATAAAACTATTATATATGCTTACCATATTCAATTTCGCAAAACAACGATTGACGCTCCTGGTTGCTTTGGTAACGCTCGTAGCAACTGGTTGCAGCAAGAAGCTTGACATTACACCAGAAACCTTTGTATCGCCTGAAGAATTGTATAAAGATGAGCAGGGCGCTATTGCCGGTGTCACCGGCATCTATCGTAAACTATTGGAGCTGAACAGCAGCGATTATTACTTTATTGGCATTGTGGGTACCGACGAAGGTAAAACCAGTTCATTTGTTCCAACATGGGGCGGATACTGGCAGCACTATGATGGCATCAACAGTTATAACAGCTTACTGAGTGCGCAAAACCAGTTGATCCAGGGTTTCTGGAGCTCATCATACAAAGGCATTGTAAATGCCAATACCGCTATTAAATATATCCCTTCGTCGTCTGCTTCATCGGCTGTGAAGAACAGGCTGATCGGTGAAGCAAAATTCCTGCGTGCAGTTTTCTATTTTGAACTGGTACAATTCTTTGGCGGTGTGCCGTTGCCTACAGAAGTGGAGGACCCTGTAGCCGATGCCAATGGTGGCAAACCGAGAAGCACCGAAGCCGAAGTGTATTCATTGATCATCGCTGATCTGAATTTTGCAATATCCAACCTTGCCAGTAAGGGGACTGCAGAAACAGGGCGGGCCAATAAAGAAGCTGCACAGGCTTTACTGGGAAAAGTATATCTTACCCGTAAAGATTATACAAATGCTAAGTCCACGTTGCAGCCGCTGATGTCTGCCACCACCACAAGATTGATGACAAATTATGCAGACCTGTTTAAAGAAGTGAATGAGAATAATATCGAATCGCTTTTTGAGATACAGTATTCCAACGAAAACAATAATACCAATAATATCGCCAATACAACGGGTGGGTGGCATATTTCCAATACCCATTCAGGTGGTGGCGGTCATGTAGCCATACCTACCGATTATTATAGCAACAGCTTTGAAAATGGTGATGCACGAAAAGACGCTTCTATCCGCTATCAGTTTTACGATGCCAGTGGAAACGTGGTAGACTATTGGTGGTGGGCCGATGTAACCAAGCCGCATGTGAAAAAATATGACATAACCGAAGGCGTTTCACTGAATGGAGGCCTCTCTTCCCGCAATCTTTATTATTTGCGCTATGCAGATGCCATATTGATGTACGCGGAAACCCTGAATGAACTGAATGACCCCACTGCATTGACCTGGCTAAATAAGATCCGCAACCGTGCACAACTGGCTAATTGGGAAACTGCATTTGGGCATACACCTACGCAGCAAGAATTGCGTGATGAATTACTGAAAGAAAGGATGCGTGAACTCGGCTTTGAAGGATGGCGCTGGTTTGATCTGAAAAGAACAGGAAAGCTGATCGACCAGGTAAAGACATATAATCCTGATGCTACACCTTATATGACCACTAAGAATTTATTGTTCCCCATATCTGCGAAGGAATTCGAATTGAACCGTTCCCTTGGACCCGGTGATCAAAATCCTGGTTTCTGATGAACCAGTGAGGATAAAATGAAGAGAATGCTGAAGCACAAAATTCTTATTACGTCATTATTGTGTTTAACTCTTGCCAAAGTGTTTGGTCAACAAAAGCAGGTAGCGGGAGACAGCCTTGTTGTAAGCAACAGCTTTGTAAAAGTTGTTGCCAATCTCCATTCTGGCAAAGTTCATTACCGGTTTGCCTCCGGAACACAATGGGAAAACACTACCGCCTATGTGCAGGATCTAAGCCGTGGATTGTTTTCTTCGGAGACATTTACCCGGCACAGCTTTACTACCGATGACATTAATGATCCATTGGGAAAAGCCATCTGCATCAATTTTGTGCACGAGGACGCGGACAGATCTTTACGCCTGGTGCAATACATTACTATATATGCATCCCAACCATTTTTATTAATAAGTGCAGAGGCTGTGGCTAAAGAGAAAGGCGCTCTGCTGGAAACAAGAAATATTTCACCATTGACAGTGTTGCCTTCACAGCAAGGCAGGATCATTGTTCCGGGTACGGAAGCCCTGCTTACAGATTATCCCTTTGACAATGATGACTGGGTAGATGTGATCTCCCGTCAATGGCCGGTTAACGAAAGATCCGTTTCCGGCATCAGCTATGAACTGGCATCGGTGTACGACAGGAAGACAAAGAACGGATTTGCTGTCGGCAGTGTTGTACATGATTTCTGGAAAACAGGTATACGATATGGCACTGGTACCATGCCCAACTATATAGATTCTCTGATTGTATATGGAGGCGTGGCTACAAAGGATGATCCTTCACTGCCTGATTCGTATGGAGGCAAAGATGGCACACATGATTACATGTTGCATGGCACGCAGGTTGGCGAGTCGATATACTCACCATTGATCTACCTGTCTGCATCAGCAGATATAAGAAATGATCTGCTGGGTTTTGGCAATATTGTAAGTAAAGTGGCAGGAAGTCGTCAATGGAAAAAAACTGCTCCTTTTTACTGGAACAGCTTTGGTGTGGAAGGAGTGCTGGGTTATGAAAAAGTGATGATGCCACTGGATGTAGCAAAGGTTTCTGATTTTATTCACTCACTTGATAATTTCAACAAAACCACCGAACCTGTTTTAAGCATTGATTCCTACGACCAGGAAGTTTATACCACTGAAGTACTGAAGTCTGTTAGCCGGTATGGAAAAAAGAAAGGACAGCAGATGGGATTCTATTTTATTCCCTTTGCATTGTGGACATGGAAAACACATATCAATGAATCGAAGCTTACAGGCACGGAACACTTGTTGAGAGATGTGATATTGCGCGATAGCAGCGGAAAGTATATCCCATACAAAGACGGTGACTGGGGTGCTTTCCCTATTGACCCTACCCATCCTGCAACAAAGGAATATATTATAAAGCAGTTGCAAAAAGCCAAAGCGATCGATGCCAGGTTTATTAAAATAGATTTTCTTTCAGCAGGAGCACTTGAATCAGCTACAAGGTATAACCCGGCCATTCGCTCCGGCATACAGGCGTATGATTATGGAATGAAAATGCTGAAGCAGCTTATTGATTCTATACTGGGGCCGGACATATTTATTACACAGGCTATCTCTCCACTGTTTCCTCACCAGTATGCGCATACCCGCTTTCTTTCTACCGATGTATATTCACATTTACGCAATAGTCTTCCCGGCTTTCCGCATTACGGAAGCACCTGTGCTTCTATGATCAGCGCTTCTCATTTCTGGTGGACGCAGGGAACTCTATGGCCATATACTAATATGGATGTAGTAGTGATGAAGAATTTCCAGAAGAACCAGGATATTTCCGAACAGGATTTGAAAGTACGATTGTATTCAATGATAACACTGGGCAGCTTATTGGGTGATGGCAGTGATTATAGAAACAAAATAGCTGCTGAAAGAGCTGAAAAGTACCTGAACAATGCGGCGGTATGCGAGTTTTTTAGTCATCCAAAAGCATTTACTCCTCTTCGTTTTCCGGAGGGTAATAATCAGTCACAGCAATTGAGTTTTTACCTTCCGGGAGATACCCTTCTTGTTTCGGTATTCAATTTCGATCTGGAAAAAAAATTTACGGAAACATTTCAAAAGAAAGAACTCCAGTGGAAAGACAATGAATATATACTGCAGGATTTTATGACAAGACAGATAATAGGAAAAATTGAAAAGGGCCAGTCAGATTTTACAATAACAGCTAATGTAAGGGATGCTGTAATGATAAAGTGCATTCCGGTTAAATAACCCACAGTATTTATGAGTGTAAAAGCATGGATCGAAAAAGTAAAGATTCCTACATATAAGATCGGGAAACCGGAGAAGAATCCGATGTTCCTTGAGAAAAGAGTGTACCAGGGCAGCAGCGGTGTTGTATATCCTCATGCAGTGATTGAAAAAATAGCAGATAAAAAAGAGGACCAGGAATACACAGCAGTATATCTCGAGAATGAGTACTTGCTGATCATGGTGCTGCCGGAATTAGGCGGACGTATTCAACGGGCTTATGATAAAGTACGCAAGCGTGATTTTGTATATTATAACCAGGTGATCAAACCAGCATTGGTGGGTTTGGCAGGACCCTGGATCTCGGGAGGCATCGAATTCAACTGGCCACAGCATCACAGGCCAAGTACATTCAGCCCCATTGATTATACTATTGAAGAAAATGAAGATGGTAGCAAGACGGTGTGGGTGAATGAGACTGAACTGATGTTTCGTACAAAAGGCATGGCTGGTTTCACTCTGTATCCCGGTAAAGCCTATATGGAAATAAAAGGAAGATTATTCAACCGCTCTCCATTTTCCCAAACATTCCTCTGGTGGGCTAACCCGGCAGTAAAAGTAAATGAGCATTATCAGTCTGTATTTCCACCTGATGTATATGCTGTATTTGATCATGGCAAAAGAGATGTATCTGATTTTCCAATAGCAACGGGCACTTATTACAAAGTGGATTATTCACCCGGCACAGATATTTCCAGGTATAGCACCATCCCTGTACCTACATCTTATATGGCCATCCGGTCGGGCTACGATTTCATGGGCTGCTATGAGCATGATACGCAGGCAGGCATGCTGCATGTGTCTGATCACCACTTATCACCCGGCAAAAAGCAATGGACATGGGGCAATGGTGATTTTGGCTATGCATGGGACAGAAATCTTACAGATGAAGACGGCCCTTATATTGAACTGATGACCGGTGTGTTTACCGACAATCAACCTGACTTTTCCTGGCTGCAGCCTAATGAAGTGAAAAGCTTTGAGCAATATTTTATGCCGTATGCATTGATCGGTGCAGTGAAGAACGCTACAAAAGAAGCAATGCTGAACCTTGAAGCAAAAGGTTCAGATGTGATCATCAAAGTATATGCAACCGGTGAATATAAAAATGCGGTGGTGAGCTGTTATCATCATGAGAAGCTGATAAAGGAATATACCGCTACCATTTCGCCTGAGAAAGTTTTTATTGAAACCTATACACATACGGGTGCTGTCATGATCAATGAATGGAAGTTGATCGTAAATGATGAGCAAGGTAATGAACTGGTTAGCTGGCAACCTGAATTAGCAGAAAAGAAAAATATTCCGCCACCTGCCTCTGCAGCCAAACAGCCTGCTGAGATTGAAACAACCGAGGAGTTGTTTCTGAACGGGCTGCATTTGGAACAGTACCGTCATGCTACATTCAACCCTGCAGATTATTATGAAGAGGCACTGCGCAGAACTCCAGGCGATACACGTTGCAATAATGCAATGGGATTGCTGATGCTACGGCGTGGACAGTTTGCTAAAGCAGAGCCTTATTTCCGTAAAGCGATCACTACATTAACCAGCCGTAATCCCAATCCTTATGATGGGGAGCCGTATTATAATCTTGGCTGGTCGCTACTGATGCAGGGAAAAAGAAATGATGCATACGAAGCATTTTACAAAGCTACCTGGAATGATGCATGGCAGCACAACGGATTCCAGATGCTGGCGAGAATAGCAGCCCAAAAACATGATTATACATTGGCCCTTGCACACATAAACAAATCACTTGTCCGGAATTATCACAGCCATACTGCACGTCATCTGAAGACAACAATCCTGCGAAAACTCAATAAGAAAGAAGAAGCACTGATATTGATCAATGATTCTGTAAAGATCGATCCGTTCAACAATGGTTGTCTTTTTGAATTATACCTGCTCAATGGACAATCCCCGGCACTGGAAAAGATGAAAACGCTGATGCGGGACAGCCTGAATAATTATCTTGAGCTTTCACTCGATTATGCGCATGCCGGATTTTATGAAGAAGCATTGGCCATCATGAATATCTTTGTAGAAGACACTAACACTATCTCATTATCTCCATTGACTTATTACTACATGGGATGGTTTGCGGAGCAGGTAAATGATGAGAAACAAAAAACTCATTACTATAAGCTGGCAACACAGCAACAACCGGATAGATGCTTCCCCAATAAAATTGAAGAGATCATTATACTGCAATCAGCAATTAAGCATAATGTGATAGATGCTATCGCATACTATGCACTTGGTAATTTGTGGTATGATAAACGTCAGTATGCAGAAGCTATTTCCTGCTGGCAGCAATGCATTGCAGCGGATGATACATTTGTTACAGCTTACAGGAATCTATCGCTTGCTTCTTGTAATAAGCTAAAGGACACTGAAAAGGCATTGAATTATCTTCAGAAGGCATTTGCCCTGGATACGACCGATGCACGTGTATTGATGGAGCTTGACCAGCTTTATAAAATTACGGGCAAAGGCTTTAGCGAAAGACTCGCTTTTTTAAATCAATATTCAACGCTGGTAAACGACCGCGATGATCTCTATCTTGAAAAAATAATCCTGCTGAATAATTTGGGGGAGTTTGAAAAGGCAAAAGAATTATTGACGGCAAGAAAGTTCCATCCCTGGGAAGGAGGAGAAGGAAAAGTAGTTGGACAGTTCCTGCTCTGTCATACGGAACTTGCCAAAAGAGCGATCATTGATGGCCGCTTTAAGGAAGCCATCGATCTGTTGGAAGCAACAAAACAATACCCTGGGAATTTAGGTGAGGGTAAACTATTTGGTGTACAGGAAAACGATATTAATTATCTGCTTGGCTGTGCCTGGGAAGGATTATCTGATTATGCAAAAGCAAAGGAATATTTTACGGAAGCCACCAAGGGTGTGAGTGAACCCGCACAGGCCATTTATTACAATGATCCTCAACCTGACAAGATCGTGTACCAGGCACTCGCATGGAAAAAGCTGGGGCAATCCCATCATGCAGAAGCTATTTTCAAAAAGTTCATTGCTTTTGGAAAGCAGCATATGAACGATGAGATGAGCATCGATTATTTCGCTGTGTCCTTACCCGACATGCTGGTCTTTGACATTGACCTGAACAAGCGCAATGAAGTGCATTGTACTTATTTGCTGGCACTGGGATGTCTGGGTATTGGAAATGAACAGAAAGGGATCTCATTGTTAAACGATGTACTGAACAAGGATATCAATCACCAGGGTGCAGCTATTCACCTGAAGATGATTCCATTTTTTATACAGGGACAAACCGTAACAGCCTGATGAACGTAACAAGATCGATACCTCTTTCTGTCACTCTTTATCCCTATGAAGATAAGGGGGATGATAAATTATTCAGGGTAATACTCCACAATGGAAATATGACGGTGGAGTTGACCAACATCGGTTGTTCCATTACTGCCATCCGTACACCCGACAACAGGAATAACTATGAAAATATTGTAGCTGGTTTTTCCAACCTGCTTGATTACAAAACCAATCCTGATTATTTTGGCTGCGTGGTGGGAAGATTTACCAACCGCATTGCCAATGGCCAGTTTCAGTTGGATGGCAAATCCTACCAATTATCTGTAAATAACGGAAGCAATCATCTGCATGGTGGTACAGCAGGATTCAGCCATAAGGTGTGGCATATCCACGAAACCATTGAAAGGGAAGATGAGTGCGGTATTGTATTTTCTTATTTTAGCCCGGATGGAGAGGAAGGTTATCCCGGCAATTTATCTGTTACGATCAAATACCTGCTCAGCAGGGAAAACAGGCTTGGCATTTATTATAAAGCCATTACCGATAAAAGCACACCTGTGAATCTTACCAATCACAGCTATTTTAATCTTTCCGGATTCAGGGACCCGACGATCTATCATCACAAGCTTTGTGTGGAAGCCACGGAATGCACGCTGAAGTCGGTCAATAACACTTCCACTGGTGAAACAGCAAAGGTGGAAGGCACGCCTCTCGATTTTCGTACATCTAAAATGATGGGTGAAGACATCAACGCTTTTCCAGAAGATATGGGATATGATCACAGCTTTATTCTAAAAAACAATAATAGCAGAGCAATTGTAAAAGCGGCTATTTTGAGTGAAGAAAAAAGCGGAAGAACAGTAACTATATATACCGACAAGCCTGCCATACAGGTATATACGGGCAATTCCTGGAATGGAACTATTAAAGGAGAACAGGGTTATACTTATGTAAAGCATGGTGGTGTGGCATTGGAAACACAGGCATTTCCGGACAGTCCAAATCATCAGCATTTTCCGGATACCATTTTACATCCTGGTGAAGTATATGAGTCAACTACCATTTATGAATTTGATGTAATGAAATAACAATACATGCAAAAAGCATCATTCAACAAGACTTATATTCTTGGCATATCATTTATCTCGGCATTGGGCGGCTATCTTTTCGGATTCGACTTTGCCGTTATTTCCGGAGCATTGCCTTTTTTGCAAAAGCAATTCGGACTGGACTCTTATTGGGAAGGTTTCACCACAGGTAGCCTTGCTATTGGTGCTATTATTGGTTGTGTGATTGCAGGGAAAGTATCTGACAGCTATGGAAGAAAGAAAGGTTTGCTGATAGCTGCAGCGGTATTTGCTATTTCCTCTTTAGCCATGGCGCTTGCAGGCAGCCGCGATCTATTTATTGCAGCACGCTGCATGGCAGGTATTGGTGTGGGCATGGCTTCTATGCTATCGCCCATGTATATTGCAGAGATATCACCTGCACACCTGAGAGGAAGAATGGTAGCCATCAACCAACTGACAGTAGTGATCGGTATATTAATTACCAGCCTTGTGAATTATAATTTGCGCAACATCGGCGAAGATGCCTGGCGCTGGATGTTCGGTTTGGGTGTTGTTCCATCTGTATTGTTTTTTACTGGTGCTTTATGGTTGCCTGAAAGCCCTCGCTGGCTGGTAAAAGCCGGGCAAATAGCAAAAGCGCAAAGCATACTTTCAAAAATAGGAGGTATTGTTTTTGCCAGTGATTCACTTTCATCCATACAACGATCGCTGGAAGGTGCGACAAATACAAAGATCAATTACGCTTCATTGTTAAATAAGGCAGTGCTGCCGGCTGTGATCATCGGTGTAGGGCTGGCAGTATTTCAGCAATTGTGCGGTATCAATGTTGTATTCAATTACACACCGCGGATATTTGAGAGCATCGGTGCCACACGGGATGATCAGCTTTTACAAACCGTTTTAATAGGAGGTATCAATCTTGTGTTTACATTGCTTGCGATGCTGCTGGTGGATAAGCTGGGAAGAAAACCGTTGATGCTGATGGGCGCAGGTGGATTGGCTGTATTGTATATTGTAGTGGCACAACTGCTTTCAGCCGGCTCCATGAGCGTATCATGGTTCCTGCTGGCTGCCATTGGCATTTATGCTGTATCGCTGGCACCGGTAACATGGGTATTGATCTCGGAAATATTTCCCAATAAAGTACGCAGCAGCGCAACTTCTGTTGCTGTTATTTGCCTGTGGGCCGCTTATTTCATTCTTGTCTTTACCTTCCCCATTTTGTTCGAAAAATTCAAAGACAATACATTCTATTTTTATTCTGTTATCTGCTTAATAGGTCTACTGTTCGTATGGCTGAAAGTAAAGGAAACAAAAGGTAAGACGCTGGAAGAACTGGAAACCGTAATGGGCGGACATTGATATCATTTGAACAACAACTATTGTGATTAAAACTATAATTACAACGACAATTGCTTCCGTTTTCAGGGAGATCTATGGAACGAATGCTGAAATGATAGTACGGTCTCCGGGACGGATCAACCTGATTGGTGAACATACTGATTATAACAATGGCTTCGTGTTACCGGCGGCTATCGATAAAGATGCCCGGTTTGCCATAAGCAGGAGAAACGATAACGAGGTACATTTGTTTGCAGTTGATTATGAAGAATGGCATGTTACCAATTTATCAGAGCTCTCTGCTTTTCCAAACACATGGCCTGCGTATATTTTAGGAGTAGTACAACAATTACAACAAAGTGGTTATGAGATGCACGGATTCAATGCGGCATTAAGCAGCACCGTGCCGGTTGGGGCAGGCATGTCATCGTCGGCAGCTGTTGAATGCGCTACACTCTTTGCATTAAATGAATTATTTGGTTTTAAGATCGCCAAACTGGACATGGTGAAAATGGCACAAAAAGCAGAAAATGAATTTGTGGGTGTGAAATGCGGGATCATGGATATGTTTGCCAGCATCTATGGTAAAAAAGGTAACGCTATGAAGTTGGACTGCAGAAGTCTCCACTTCGATTATTTTCCGATAAAACTTCGCAATTCAAAAATTGTTTTGTTTGATACAGGTGTGAAGCATTCACTGGCTTCCGGGGAGTATAATAGCAGGCGAAGTGAATGCGAGCAAGGTGTTACTGCTTTGCAGCAAATTTATCCGCAGGTGCGATCGTTGCGAGATGTAAACCCGCTTATGATATCAGCGGTCCTGGCCGGAAAGGTCCCTGGTACTGTTCTTAAACGATGCAGTTATGTAGTGGATGAAATTGCGAGAGTGCAGGAAGGTTGTGAAGATCTTAAGAAAGATGATATAGCAGCTTTTGGCAAAAAAATGTACCGCACTCATGAAGGGTTGAGCAGATTGTTTGAGGTAAGTTGTGCTGAATCGGATTTCCTCGTAGAATTTGTGAAAAATGAAAAGTCAGTAGCAGGAGCCAGGATGATGGGTGGAGGATTTGGAGGCTGTACTATCAATATCGTGCAGCAAGATGCTATTGATGATCTCTATGAACGAATAAAGAAGGCTTATAGTGAAACCTATGGCATCGATTTAAAGATGTACGTCACCAGCCCGGAAGACGGAACATCCGTTGTAGACGAGGAATAGAGCAGTTCAATGAAGTTTTTCTTTTTGCCCGTTCAAAAAACAGAACTCTTAATTCTTAAAAGAGCAAGATGATAAAACGTTGTTTTCAGGCGATATTATTTCCAGTTATCCTTTGCGCATTAAGTAATCTTTCTAAAGCGCAATATACCATCATACCTGTTGAGACTGCCGGCAACGCCCTGGTGCTTGGAGTAAACAAAGGGAAAGATCTTTCCATTATTTATTACGGAAAGAAGCTGGCGAATGCTGCAGAGTATGGAATGGTGTCGCAGGCTTACCGGCAAACAAGTGATTATACAAAAGTATTGGATGCAGCTTATTCTTCATCAGGTTCACGCAACCTGCTTGAGTCTGCCATTACGGTAACGCATGCTGATGGAAATAATTCACTCGATTTACGATATGTGAGTCATCAAACAACTACTTCTCAGGAAGGAATATCTCAAACTTCAATCTTGCTACGTGACCCTGTGTACAATTTCGAAGTAACACTGTTCTATAAATGTTATACTGACCAGGATGTAATAGAACAGTGGACTGTAATAAAGCATGGAGAAAAAGGAAAAGTAACACTTCATAAGTATGCTTCAGCCAACCTGCATTTAAAAGCAAAGGGTTTCTGGCTTAAACAATATCATGGCGACTGGGCCAAAGAAATGCAGCCGGAAGAATCGAAGATCACTCATGGAATAAAAACACTGGATAGCAAATTAGGTACAAGAGCCAACCTGTTTCAGCCGTCCGCATTTATGGTATCGCTTGACAAACCCGCTACAGAAGACGAAGGAACTGTTTTGTATGGCGCTCTTGAATACAGCGGCAACTTTCGTACAGACCTTGAACTTGACTACCAGGATAACCTTCGCATTATTTCCGGTATCAACAACTATGCGTCGGATTATACGCTACAGGCAGGCGAAGAATTTCAAACACCTGCTTTCCTGCATCTTTTATCCTATTCGGGAAAAGGTGATGCCAGTCGTAAAATGCATGACTGGGCAAGACAATACAAATTGCTGGATGGAAAAGGAAATCGTTTAACACTGCTGAACAACTGGGAATCTACTTATTTTGATTTCAATGAAAGCAAGCTGAAAGATTTGCTGAAAGACACACGCAAACTGGGTGTGAACCTTTTTCTGTTGGATGATGGATGGTTTGCGAATAAATATCCACGCAATGGAGATACTTCAGGTCTTGGTGACTGGCAGGTAAACAGAAGCAAGCTACCCAATGGCATTGCCACGCTAGTGAAAGAAGCAGACAACAATGGCCTGAAGTTCGGTATATGGATAGAACCGGAAATGGTAAATCCCAAAAGCGAGTTGTATGAAAAACATCCTGAGTGGGTCATAAAGCAGCCAGGGAGAGAAGAACATTATTTCCGCAACCAGTTGGTGCTGGACCTGGCGAATCCGAAAGTGCAGGATTTTGTATTTGGCGTGATTGATGATTTATTTAAACAGAATCCAGGTCTTGCTTATATAAAATGGGATTGCAACGCAGTAATCTATAATGCTCATTCTGCTTTTTTAAAGAATCAGTCGCACTTCTACATTGAGTACATGCGGGGACTATATAACGTATTGAAAAGAGTAAGAGAAAAGTATACGACAGTGCCGATGATGCTTTGCTCAGGCGGTGGGGGAAGAGTAGATTATGCAGCGCTACAGTATTTTACAGAATACTGGCCCAGTGACAATACCGATCCGCTGGAAAGGATCTACATGCAATGGGAATATTCTTATTTCTACCCAGCTATTGCCAGTTCCAATCACGTAACGGACTGGGGTAAGCAGCCGATCAAATACCGGACGGATGTAGCCATGATGGGAAAACTGGGTTTTGATATAGTAGTTGGTAAGCTGAATGAAAAAGATCTTGCCTTTTGTCAGAATGCCGTGAAAAATTATAACGATTTGAAAAATATTATATGGCAAGGTGATCAATACAGGTTGAGTGATCCGCGTGAAGAGCCCGTAGCATCTGTTGCTTACATTTCAAAGGATAAGGCATCCGGTGTCGTGTTTAATTATCTTGTCACCAGCAGGTATGGCGATGGCTCCGTATACCCTATTCATTTAAAAGGACTAGACCCAAAAGCCTTGTACAGCCTGGAAGAAATCAATCTTTATCCCGGTACTTCCAGCAGCGTAGATTCGGAAAAAAAATATTCAGGAGAATTCTTAATGACTGTGGGCTTCAACCCTGTCGTAAACAGTGGAAGAAGCAGTGTAGTGTTGAAGCTAACACAAAAAAACTAATTCATTATGATATATTTTTAAGCCTCGAATGCATTGAATAGATCTGTGCATCCGCGGATTTTCAAATCATGATTTCTTTCCATCTTCTTGATTGGATAAAAATAACAAAGAACTGAGTATATAGATTCCTCTTTATTTATATGATTAAATTATTATAACATGACAGCAAATAAATATATTTCATTGATCATTTTTTCAATTGTGTTTATGGCCGTTGATGCACAGGTAGGTAGTCAAAAGATGAATGGCCCTGTTAAAGTTCAATTGCGGTTGGTTGATAGCAATTATCAATTGCTAAGAGGCGGCGAAATATATTTTATTAAAGGCGCTGGCGGAAGTGCTTTTCCTGATCGTATAGCTGCCTATGGTGGCAACTCGATTCGTACATGGGGAACAAGAGACGCACAAAAAATTTTGGATTCAGCCAATAAATATGGATTGACAGTATTAATGGGATTAAATGTTACGGCCGAACGTCACGGTTTTAACTATGATGATACTGCAGCCGTAAGAAAACAATTGGATAGATTAAAGGAAGAAGTATTAAAATATAAAGACAATCCTGCTGTGCTTGCATGGGGAATTGGCAATGAATTAAATCTTCAATACAAAAACCCTAAAGTATGGGATGCGGTAAATGATATTTCAAAAATGATCCATCAGATCGATCCGAATCATCTTACAACAACGGTACTGGCTGGTGTCAATAAAACGCTGGTCGACTATATTAAAGAACGAACACCTGATATTGATTTGCTTTCTATAAATACGTATGGTGGTTTAGCTACTTTACCAAGAACAATTCGTCAATCCGGATGGTATGGGCCTTATATGGTGACGGAGTGGGGGCCAACAGGCCATTGGGAAAGCTTGCAAACAGCATGGAAGTCGTCGATAGAAGAAACAAGCAGCGAGAAGGCAGCAGTATATAAAAGCCGTTATGAATTTTCAATAGAAAAGGATAAGGAGAAATGTATTGGTTCATATGTTTTTTTATGGGGTCAAAAGCAGGAACGGACACCAACCTGGTATGGGGTCTTTACTGAAATGGGAGAAGAATCGGAGGTGGTTGACGTAATGCAGTATTTATGGTCAGGAAATTGGCCTAAAAACCGGGCTCCTCATTTGTATTCCATGCAGTTAAATGGGAAAAAAACATTAGATGATATTTATCTGCAGCCCAACAGTAATAATAAAGCCATAGTTGCAGCCATCGATCCAGATAACGATAAACTTTCTTACCGTTGGGAACTGATGCCCGAACCTGCACAGTTGAGTACTGGTGGTGATTTTGAAGCAAGGCCAAAATCAATTGAAGGATTAGTAACTCCCGGTGATAACGGCAATGCCTCCTTTAAAGCTCCGGATAAAGAAGGTGCCTATAGGTTATTCGTCTATGTTATGGATGGCAATAATAATGTAGCCACTGCCAATGTTCCATTTTATGTAAAGAAATAGGATGTAAAACTCAAATTTATTAAATGAAAAATATCATTCTGTTATTGCTGACTTTATTCTGTGTTTCATGTACTTCATCGCAGAATATTGATAAGTCGTTCAATAAAAAAAAGCAACAAATCCCTGGCAGAATCGAATGCGAGTACTTTGATACAGGTGGAGAAGGCATTGCTTATCACGATACAGATCGCATAAACAATGGCAGCGGCAAATTGAATCCTGCCAATGGAAATTTCCTTAATGAATTTCGTATGAAGGAAGGTGTGGATATATCCTATACCAAGACACGAGGGATTGACAACAACCCTTATAATAAAATTGTTCCGGATTCAAATCAATTGTATGTTGGCTGGACTACGCCCGGTGAATGGATAGATTATACTGTTCAGGTTACTGAAACTGCGGTGTACCGGATTGGGGTCATGTATACGGCTAATGGAAATGGAAGTATTTCACTCGATTTGGATGGCCAGCCTGTAACAACCCCATTAAGAATAAGCTCTACATATAATAGCCAGGACACAGTTGCATGGCGACAATGGCATCACTGGAACAAGACTGATTCTTTAACGAGTATTAAAATCAGGAAAGGTGTTCACAAACTTACCTTACACATTGTTGATCATGGTCAGATGAATTTTGATTACCTGGAATTCACCAGGATTGATGCTATGAATAAGGAATAGTTTACGAATGCACAACAAGGCAGTTAAAAGGAGTTGTATGATAGTGAAAGACGCTTTTCTTTTCTGAATAAAGCAGGTGTAAGATGAGTTTGCTTCTTAAAAAAATGATTGAAGTGTGAAGGTTCACGAAAGCCAAGCTTGAATGCAATTTCTTTAATACTTAATTCCGTTTGACTAAGCAATGATTTTGTTTCAAGTATAAGTTGTTCATGAATAAAGGCGATAGCCGTTTTTTGCGTTTTTCTTTTTACGACCGCATTTAAATGATTTGGGTGAGTTGCTAATTGAGATGCAAAATATTTTACGGTACGATTTCGATCTTCACCGTTACCGGACAGAATATTTTTTCTGATCAATGCTCGGAACTCTTCTACCATTAAATGATCATGTTGGTGAATATGGTCCGTAAGAGCTTCATCATTTTCAACATACTTGTTATACATTCTGCGAACATGAATCAATAGTGTGTGAGTATAAGAAGCAATCAGATCGAATTTGTCTGTGTTATCAGACCTGTATTCTTTTAATATCCGGTTATACAAATCAGTCAGTAACTCAACTTCGTCAGGTTCTAATTCAAATGGAATCGCCTTCTCAAGCTGGAAAAAAGGCAATTCAAAGGTGATGTCTGCAAGCGCCTTGTAGTTGAGCATAAAATTTTCGGTAAACACGATAAAATATTCCTTTAACCAACGTTCAGGTTTTGCCCATGATACTACCTGGCATGGCGTTTTAAAATATAAAGCTGGTTTCTTGAGCCGCGTTTTCCAAAAACCCGTATTAAGTGTTATGTCACCTTGCAAGAAAAGTGCAATACAATAAAAGGAATGACGGAATGGTTTAGCAACATAATCATATCCTTTTAATACTTCCGGATCAATTTCTCTTATATCAAAATCTTTATGCAGCGGTGGTCTTGCATTTACATGTTTATAAAAACTCACAAGATCACTGAGATAGGGAATATTATTCTGTGTTGCCTGTTGTTTTGTTTTGCCCATCAAATCAAATTTAAAGAATTTACTTGTACTGTGAGTTTGCTTGTGATGCAGATATTTCCCATGGCTCGGCGGAAGAAACGCCGAATTATAAGCTTTTGGTCGACGATCGGTCGGCTTTATTTCTGCATTTTTAATCTTGCTTCTTCTATATCAAGTTCCCACTCTCTTTCCCGAATTAACTCAAGGCTGAATTCACCTTTATGCCGCAGATAATTTAATTCACGTCTTCTTATATGAATAAGTTCAACCAACATTTGCCGGTAATGTGGCAGGAAGAATGCAGACTCATCTTCCGCTTCTTCGGATTCTAATTTTCTTTTTGCAATATCGATCATCCTTTCATAGCGATCTCTAACCCTTTTGTAAGTTTCGTTGTGTTGTGTTTCTTCGGGATAGTTAGTATCAAGATAAGTAAGTGCTGATTCGGCCAACCGGATCCTTAACTCTATAGCTTGTAATTTTTCAGCTTCTTTTTCATCGGTTTGGAACTTTAATAAATTAATAAGCGGCTTCAGACTTAATCCCTGTAGAACAAGAGTAATAAGTATTACAAAAAAGGTAATGAACAATATTAAGTTCCGATGAGGAAAAGCAGTACCATCAACTAATGTTAATGGCACAGCGAACGCAGCCGCCAATGATACAACTCCCCGCATTCCACTCCATCCGATCAAAAAAACATTCCGCCAGGGTGGATAAGGTTCATTTTGTCTTATGCTTTTAAATATCATCCTGGGAATATAGGCTGC
>Ga0068864_100000975_pt1 | contig 24001 bp, 27 predicted proteins | sample KBSSwiS72_FD_66586 | JGI IMG/M metagenome (GOLD analysis project Ga0068864, IMG submission 66586) | Switchgrass rhizosphere microbial communities from Kellogg Biological Station, Michigan, USA - KBS Switchgrass S7-2 | ecosystem: Host-associated > Plants > Roots > Rhizosphere > Soil ... | reverse complement strand
GTTGATCGCCGGTATGGAACGGGTAGGGTAACGCCGTCGTGTCGGCGACGATGCGATCTTCCGCAGCCTCGTCGTGATTGACGACGAAGCCGCCGCCGACGGAGTAGTAATCGCGCGTTGCCAATTCGTTGCCAGCAGTGTCGTACGCGGTAAAGCGCATGCCGTTGCTGTGATACGGCAGCTTTGTGCGCTTGTTGAAAATCAGGTCGGATTTTTCGTCGAACGCGATCTCGTGCCTGCCGAGCAAGCGGATATTCTTGCTGGCGCGGATGCGCTCGAGTCTGCCCGGAATCGTGTCCGGATCGATCTTGTCCGGCCACTCGCCTTCGAAACCGCACAGCACGGCCTTGTCGGTGCCGTGGCCGCGGCCGGTATGGGCGAGTGAGCCGAACAGTTCCCCGCGTACGCGCGCCACGCGCGTGAGCACGCCTTTCTCGTCGAGCCAGCGCGAAACGAAACGCGCGGCCGCGCGCATCGGCCCGACCGTATGCGAAGACGACGGCCCGATGCCGATTTTGAACAGGTCGAAGACGCTGACGGCCATGCAGATTTTCCAAAGGACTGCGGACGGCTATTCTACGCCGCTGCGCCAAGGAATAGCGGGATGCACCTGACTCTCTATCAACGCGACGACTGCCATCTGTGTGATCTCGCGCTCGACGTGCTCGCGCAGGCGCGCGTGCCGGATTTCGACAGCGTGTTCATCGACGACGACGCGCAACTCGAAGCGCGTTACGGCGAACGCGTGCCGGTGCTGCGTGCGGCTTCCGGGCACGAACTCGGCTGGCCGTTCGATGCGGCCGCCGTCGCGGAGTTTCTCCGCACGGCCGTTTGAAAAGACGAAGGCCGCGCAAGGCGGCCTTCGACCGCAAGGATAAGTGAAACCCTCAGGCGGCGCGTGTCGCCGCCTCGACGTCCGGCGTGCGCCAGCCGCAGCGCAGGCCCCAGAAGTAGAAGACAAAACTGATCGCTGCGACGACGACGAGATCCCAACCGTATGGGATGTAATCGTGTCCGCCGAACTTCTTGCTGCCGACGTACGACAGACATGCTATCGCCGGCAGATATGCGATCAGCCATGCCGCGCCGCCGAGCTGGCGGCCGAAATCGTGCCAGCCGCTGCGCGCCTGGTAGTAAAAGTATACCGGTAGTGCGACGACGATCAGCAAGATGATCTCGCCGGTCAGCGGCCACTTCGCCCAATACAGCAACTCCGTCGAGATCATGAACGCAAGACAGGCGAAAACCGGCAGAGCCGGCGTGCGCAGCGGGCGTTGCAGTTCCGGTGCGGTGCGGCGCAGGGTCATCGCGCTGATCGGACCGGTCAAATACGAGATGATCGTCGCCACGGAGATCACCGCGGCCAGCGTACCCCAGCCGCGGAAAAAGAACAGGAATACGAACGCGACAGCGAGGTTGAACCACATCGCCGGTCGCGGTACGCCATACACGGGGTGCACGCTGCCGAATATCCGCGGCATCGTGCCGTTCTTCTGCATGCCGAAGATCATGCGCGCCGTGGATGCGGTATACGTGATGCCGGTGCCGCTCGGGCTCACGAACGCGTCGGCATAGAGCAGAATTGCGAGCCAATTCAGATTGACAAGCAAGGCCAGTTCGGCGAACGGCGAGCGGAAGTCGATACCGCGCCAACCCGCCTTCGCGAGCAATTCCGGCGGCACCGCGCCGAGATAGGCGACTTGCAGCAGGAGATACACGATTGTCGATAGCACGATCGCGCCGAAGATCGCCAGTGGCACGTTGCGGCCCGGGTTGTGCGCTTCACCGGCCAGGTTCACCGGGGTCTGGAACCCATTGAAGCTGAAGATGATACCGGCCGTGGCTACCGCATTGAGCACGGCGGCGAAGTCGATGCTGTAGACGCCATGGTCGACGCCGACCTGGAAATTTTCGGCGTGGAAACCGCTCGCGATCAATGCGAATGCGGTCAGTGCCGGCACGACGAGCTTGAATACGGTGATCGCCGTGTTGGATCGCGCGAACAGTTTCACGCTCCAGAAATTCAGCATGAAGTATACAATTACCAGGGCCGCGGCGATTGTCAGGCCCGGCGGCGTGAGCTCGCCCTTGCCGTCGGCCGCATGCACGTACAGATCCTGCGCCCATTGCCACGGCCACGACGCCATATATTGCACCGAGGCTTCCGCTTCCACCGGGATCACCGAGGCGATGGCAATCCAGTTCGACCACGCCGCGACGAAGCCGACCAGCGAGCCGTGCGAATACTGCCCATAGCGCACCATGCCGCCGGATTCGGGAAACATCGCGCCGAGCTCGGCGTAGGTCATCGCGATCATCGTCACGGCCACGGCGCCGATCACCCAGGCCCAGATCGCACCGGGACCGGCCAGGCCCGCTGCGCGCCATGCGCCGAACAGCCAGCCCGAGCCGATGATCGATCCGAGGCCAGTCAGCATCAGGGCGAACGGGCCGACTTCGCGGCGGATGGCGTGATTCGCGGACATGGGGGTTTCCTATCAACAAAGCGCCCGCTCGATGCGGGCGCGGCATGATCGCAGGTTTGTACGCGCGTGTCAGCGCGCGAAAACGCCGTTACTTTGCGCCAAGCACCAGATGCCCATGCACGCCTACGTCTGTACCGATGTCGGCCCAGTCGTTGCTCGTGCCCAGGCCGAAGTCCCGGCGCTTGAGCTTGGTGTCGACGTCGAGCGTGGCGCCTTCGGCGGAAGCGGCGAATTTCACTTTCAGGGTGACCGGCTTGCTCTGGTCGCGGATCGTCAGCGTGCCTTTGGCGATGACGCCGTCGGCAGCGTGCTCGAAGCTGGTTGTGACAAAATGTGCCTGCGGGAATTTCGCTGCGTTGAAAAAATCGGCCGTGCGCAAAGTGTCGTCGCGCTCGCCGCTGGCTGTATCGACACTGGCTACGTCCACTTTGACATCGAACTTCGACTTGGCCAGATCCGCCTCGTCATAGCTGATCAAGGCGTCGAACTTGCCGAACTTGCCGGTGAACGGGCCGCTCTGGTACGTGCCGTTGAACGAGAGCGAGCTCTTGCTCATGTCGACTTGCCAGTCGCGTGCGAAACAGGCAAATGGCAGTAGCGCCAGCACAAGCATGCATTTACGCATCGTCAGTCCCCGGATGTCGGTTTTGCGCGGCGCATGCGTGGCAGCATGCGGCGCAACACGTCGTCGTGATTATGGAAATGATGGATCAGCGCGATCAGGGCGTGGCCGGCCGCGACCGCAATCAGCGTCCAGAACAGGAATTCGTGGCGTTCGGCAGCAATGTTTTTCAAGTCCGGTATCGACGGATCGGGTCCGCCGAGTGGCGGGATTTGCACCAGTCCAAACCAGTACAGCGGGCGTAGCGCGGCAACCGAGTCGTACCACCAGCCCGATAGCGGCACGAGAAAAATCAACACGTAAAGCGCGACGTGACCGGCGCGTGCGCCGATCGCCTGCCAGCGCGGCATCGACGCCGGTTCGACCGGGCGCGGATCGAATGCGCGCCACGTCAGGCGCAGCACGGCGAACGCGAGGATCGTCAGGCCCAGGGATTTGTGCAAACTGAAGACCGGAATCACGCTGGGGGACTTCGGCAATGCAACCATGATCAGGCCAATTGTGCCTTGCACGAGGATCAGGAACACGGTCGTCCAGTGGAAGAATTTGGCGACACTGCCCCAATAGTCGGTTCCGCTCTTGAGCATGGTCAGGATCCGCTTGGTTCGTCCGGCGCAGCTTGCCCTTTCGTGTCGGCTCCGCGCAAGCCTTCGGCTTCGATATGGATCGTCACTTCGTCGCCGATGTCGGGAATGTATTTGCGCATACCGAAATCGGAACGCTTGAATTTCGCATCGACGGAAAATCCGGCGGTGTACTGCAGCGAATACGGTTCGAGCGCGGTGCGATTGAAAATCACATGCAGATCGAGCGGATGGGTTACGCCGAGCAGAGTCAGTTTGCCATGCGCGATTCCTTCACGATCGCCGGTTTTCTCGACTTTTTCCGAAACGAAACGCGCAGCTGGAAATTTGTCAACGTGGAGGAATTCACTGGAACGCAGCCGACGGTTCCACGCCTCGTCGCCCATGTCCAATGAAGGAACGTCGATCGTGGCATCGACCTTGGCCTTGGCCCAGTCGCCGGAATCGAACTGGACGAATCCGCTTTTCACGCGCAGACGACCCATCGGATTGGATATGCCGAGGTGGCTGGCCGAGAAGAATACCTGCGTGTGCACCGTGTCGAAGCGGTAATCCGTCGCGTGCGCCGGTACGCTCGCTGCCGCGAACAGGAAGGCGAGGAGCGGATATCGAACCATAGTGTGATTATTGCAAGGACAGGCTGAATGGCAAACGGACGGCCATAGACCGCCGTAGGCGCGGGTTTCTGGCATTATCGTGGCACGCGAAGGGGGAGTGCGCATGCTGGGGAGCATGTTGATTGCAATGACAGCTGCGGCAGCGCCGCAGCCTGCGTTTGCGTTTGCGAGCGCGCCGTATTTTCGCACGCTCGGCGCGGCTGATGGCCTGCCGTCGAGTACGGTGTGGAAGCTGGCGCAAGATCGCGACGGCTATATCTGGATAGGTACCGCCGACGGCCTGGCACGCTACGACGGGGTCGGTTTTCGCATCTACCGCCACTCGGCCAACGACGCGGGTTCGCTGGCGGGAAATGACGTCGCTGCGCTGTTCGTCGACAGCCGCAACCGGCTCTGGTGCGGCGGCGAGGATGCCGGCTTGAACCGCCTTGAACGCGACGGAAGTTTCATGCATTTCCGCCACGACGCGAACATTGCCAGCAGCCTGGGCGGCAACGACGTCTGGGCGATCGGCGAGGACGCCCGCGGCGCGATCTGGGTCGGTGCATACGCCGGCGGCCTCGATCGTTTCGATGTCGCGGCCAAAGGCTTTGTGCACTTCCGGCACGATGCCGCGCACGGCGACAGCCTCGGCTCAGACAATGTGCTGGCGTTGCGTGGCGATCGTGCCGGCAATCTGTGGATCGGCACCGACGCCGGCGTGGATGTGCGCGGCGCCGACGAGCGCTTCCGCCACGTCGATTTTTCCGGGCTTCCCGGCAGTGGTGGAATCAATGCCGCGGTGTTTCTGGAAACCGCGAACGGCATGCTGGTCGGAACCCGCCGTGGGCTGGTCCGTGTCGGCAGCGACTTGCACGCGCAGGTCGTCGAGGCGGAGCGTTTGCGCGATCGAGTCGTGTATGGCGTCGCCGAAGACAACGACGGCGGCCTCTGGATCGGCACCCGCGACGGGCTCGTGCGTCGCGCCCAAGATGGCCATCTGGAAGTCTATACGGAAAATACCGCGGTACCCGGCAATTTGCCTGGCCGAAAGCTGTTTGACGTACTGCGCGATCGCGAGGGCGGCATGTGGTTCGCGAGCACCGACGGCGGTTTGGCATATCTGGCGCCGAGCTGGCGGAATTTCGCCTTGTTCCGCCACGATCCGGGCACATCGACGAGCCTCAGCGACAAGCGTACGACCGGTCTGGCCGCCGACGCGCAGGGTCTGGTGTGGGCGGTAAATCTCGCCGGCGGCATCGATCGGCTCGATGCGGTTGCCGGCACGGTCGAACGCTTCGCCGAACGCTGGCCGGCGCCGGAGAAGGCTTTATGGTCGGTGCTTGCAGATCACAATGCACGGCTGTGGGTCGGACACGGGCACGGGCTACGGGTATACGATTTGCAAAGTGGACAATTCCGCGATGTCGCCGTCGACGCGGCGCGCCGCGACGCGCTTGCTCCGGGAGCGGTGGACTGCCTCGTCGAAGGCGCGGGCGGCGCGATCTGGGCCAGCGCGAATGGCGGCGGCGTGCATCGCATCGACCCGCTGGCGCTCGCCGTGCAACGTTTCGACGAGGCAGCGGGTTTGCGCAGTACCGATGTGGATCAACTCGCTTTTGCTCCGGACGGAAGCTTGCTGCTGGCCAGCGCCGCAGGGCTCGATCGCTTCGACGCCGCCGCACAACGCTTTGTACCCGTTCCTGGCGCGCCTACGCAGCGCGTGCTCGCATTCGCATTCGCGACGGATGGCTCAGTCTGGCTGCACACAATCGGCGCACTGGCGCATTTTCGTCATGCCAACGGTGCATTGCAGTCATTGGAACAAATCGGCGCGGACGTCGGTTGGCCGAGTCTGACGGCGGGTGGCATGCAGCTCGATCGCGATGGCCGCATCTGGGTCAGTAGCGCCCGCGGCTTGTGGCGCGTTGATCCGGCGACGCGCGCAATCCGCCACTTCGGTGCCGGCGACGGCCTGGCGAGCGTGGAATTCAATCGGCTGCCTTTGCTCAACGGCAACGGCAGGATTCTTGGCGGTACACTCGCAGGCATCGTCGCGTTCGAGCCCGCACACATCACCGAAAATCCGGCGCTGACGCCGCCGCAGCTCGACGCGATCAGCGTGCGTCGGGGCGGCAACGACATCGTGCTCGATGCGCACGCACGCGAGATCGATCTGCGCTGGGATGATCGCGACCTGCGCATGGCGATGCGCGCTCTGAGCTATACCAATCCGGCCGCAGTCAGCTATCAGTCGCGCCTGAAGGGCTTCGATCGCGGCTGGATCGATGCCGGTGCGCGCGGCGAACGCGAATTCTCACAGCTGCCACCGGGGAAATATCTGCTGGAGTTGCGCGTCTCCGGCGCTGACGGCGTGTGGAGTGCCGCGAATGCGCCGTTGCACCTGCGCGTGGCCGCGCCGCCGTGGGCGACGCCATGGGCTTACGCCGCATATGCCACGGGGGTCTTGTTTGCGTTGCTGCTGGCATTTCGGGTCTATCGCGCGCGGATCAGGCGACGGCATGCGTTGGAATTGGCCGAGCAGCAGCGCCGCTTCGCGGAAAGCGCGAGTGCGGCGAAGTCCGATTTCCTCGCCACGATGGGCCACGAAATCCGCACCCCGATGACCGGCGTGCTCGGCATGACCGAGCTGTTGCTGCGCACGCCGCTGGATGGCGCGCAGCGCGACTACGCGCAAGCGATCCAGACGTCAGGGCAGATGATGCTGCGCCTCGTCAACGATTCCCTCGACTTGGCGCGCATCGAAGCCGGCAAGCTCGAGCTGGAATCCAAGTCCTTCGATCTGCACGCGCTTGCCCAAGAGATTGCGGCACTCGCGCAGCCGCTCGCGTGCGCCAAGGGCTTGAGCTGGGAAATGCGCGTCGCCGTGGACGCGCCGCGATACGTCACCGGCGACGCAGTGCGGATCAAGCAGATCGTGCTGAATCTGGTCAACAACGCAATCAAGTTCACGCCAAGTGGAGACATCCGTGTCGAACTCGTGCGCGCGGACACGGCGATGGCGTTCGTTGTGCGCGATACCGGCCCGGGTATTGCGCAAAGCGAGCAGGTGCGCCTGTTCCAACGCTTCGAGCAGGTGGACGGGCCGCAGCGGCGCGTCGGCAGCGGGCTCGGGCTCGCGATCTGCCGCGAGCTGGTCGCGCGCATGGGCGGAGACATAACGCTCGATAGCACGGTTGGCGCAGGCAGCACATTCCGCGTCGTGTTGCCGTTGCCGGAAGTCGCCGCGCCGCAAGCTGCGCCAACTGCACCGGTCGCAACGGCGATCGCGGCACGGCATGTTCTGCTCGTCGAAGATGACACCACGGTCGCCGCCGTCATCGTCGGAATGCTCAGCGCGGGCGGCCACCATGTGCGTCATGTCGAGAACGCGCTGGCGGCGTTAAGCGAGCTGGCTTGCGCCGGTTATGATGTCGTGTTGATCGATCTGGATCTCCCCGGCATCGATGGTCTCGCGCTCACGCGCATGATCCGCCTGCGTGAGACCGCGAGCGAGCGCACGCGCCTGATCGGAGTCAGTGCGCGCTCGCATGGCGATGAAGAATCGCTATGCCTCGCCGCTGGCATGGATGCTTTCCTGCGCAAGCCCGTCACTGCCGCAATCATCGAAGCGAGCATCGTGGGTGACGCATGCACGCCGCTGCCAGCCTGAAGCTGCCCTGACTTTTCCGACTCTGTTTCTGCGGCGTTCATCCGCGCGGCGCTAGGTTGCGTACCGGAGTCGTGGGGGTGCGCACGCGCTCCGTGATGGACTTTCCTTTTGAATGCTAGGAGAACACGATGACCATCCACCGCAACCACTTCGCAGCCGCGCTCGCCTCTTTGGCCTTGTTTGCGGCACTGCCTGCGCTGGCCGACACGACTGTGCCGCCGGATCAGACGACCACGACCACAACGACGACCGTCACCAAACATCGTTACATCTATTATCCGGAACACGACATCTACTTCGCGCCGGAGTCGATGACGTACTACTGGAATTCGAACGGCAAGTGGATCTCGGGCACGACCCTGCCACCGGAAGATCTGCCGTACCTGCGCAGCCGCGGCATCTCGATCGAGCTGGATGCCGATCGACCGTATGAGCGGCACGATTACGTGATCGCGCACTACAAGAACAAAATCGATCACGACGACGATCGCGATCACTAACGGTTGTTGAGCGACACACACACCGCGGGGCGCGCGCAGCGCCTCCGCGGTTTCAATGTGCGCTCAGCTCGTGTACGGCGTCGATGAGCACGCCCAGATGCGCTGGATCCACGTCCGGCGTGATGCCGTGACCGAGATTAAACACATGGCCGGGATGCGGGCCGAAGCTGTCGAGTGCCTTTTTCACTTCATCACGGATGACCGCCGGACGGGCGTGCAGCACAGCTGGATCGAGGTTGCCTTGCAGCGCCACGTGGTTGCCGACGCGGTTGCGCGCCTGATCGAGGCCGATCGTCCAGTCGAGCCCGAGCGCCGCGCAGCCGGTATCGGCGAGCGCTTCCAGATGCGAGTTCGCCCCTTTGCTGAACAGGATCAGCGGCACGCCGGGCGCATCCCTTTGTATAGTTTGCGCGATCTGCGCGAGATAACGCAGCGAGAACTCGCGGAACATGTCGGGTGCGAGCAGGCCGCCCCAGGTGTCGAACACCATCAGTGCCTGCGCACCGGCGGCGGCCTGCGCGGCCAGGTAGCGCGCCACCGACCGCGCGACGACGTCGAGCAGCTTGTGCATCGTCGCCGGTTCGTCCCACGCGAGCGCCTTCGCGCGTGCGAAGCTCGCCGAACCTTCGCCTTCGATCATGTAGCAGGCCAGCGTCCACGGGCTGCCGGCGAAGCCGATCAGCGGCACTTTGCCGTCGAGCTCACGCCGGATCAGGCGCACCGCATCCATCACGTAGCGCAGGTCGGTTTCCGGATCGGGCACACCGAGCCGGTCGATGTCAGCGCGCGTGCGCACGGGTCGCGCCAGGCGCGGGCCGACGCCCTCCTCGACGGAAAGGCCGAGCCCCATCGCATCGGGGATCGTGAGGATGTCGGAGAACAGGATCGCCGCATCGAGCGGAAAGCGCGCGATCGGCTGCAGCGTGACTTCGCAGGCGAGTTCGGGCGTCTTGCACAGGTTGACGAAGCTGCCGGCGCGCGCGCGCGTGGAGCGATACTCGGGCAGATAGCGCCCGGCTTGGCGCATGATCCAGACCGGTGTGCAGTCGACAGGCTCGCGCCGCAGGGCGCGAAGAAAACGGTGATCTTCCATGTGGCAATTTTTCCCCTGAGGTATCGAAGGGCGAGTGGAAAGTCATACGCTCGTGCTTCGATACCTCAGCACTAACGGTCGTTATTATTCGCTGATCCGGCGCATTTCCGCCTGCAGCGGCCCTATCGGGCGCGGCCAGCCAGGCGTGAGGTTTTGCGCGATGGCTTTTTCGCGCGCGCTGCGTGCTGTTTCGACACTGTCGAACGGACCCCAGAACAGCAGCCAGCCATCGTTGCCGTTCTGGCGCAAGTGCACTTTGTATACCCTGCCGCTGGGCAGCGCAGGCTCCACCAGTTCGCCGGCACTGCTCGCGCGCGCCAGTTCGACCACGTACTGGTTGCTCGACAGGGCGAGGAAATCGTCTGCGACCACCGGGCTCGGCGTCGAGAGTTGCGCCTTGGAAGCGCTGGCGTCTGCTTCTGCATGCACTGGCGCGGAAGACTGCTTCGGCGCCTTGCCTTGCGGTTCGGGTACAGCCGGCACGGCGGCAACCGGTGGCGCCGGTGGTTCGGTTTTTGGCGCGGGCGCAGGCGTCGGCTCGGGCGCCTTGGCTTCTGGTTTGGATTCGGCCGGAGCAGCGGCCGGTTCGGGCACCGGTTCGGCTTTTGGTGTGGGCGGTGGCGTCACGGTTGCCGGTCGGTTACCCGCCGTGGAGTTCATCAGATAGCCCGGCAGCGCGCTGGCTTTCGGCGGCGTTTCGGCAGCGCGAGTCGGCATGGCGGCTTGTGGCGGCGCTTGCGCAGCGGGCGCGGCGCTCGGCGCCACGTTTTGCGCTGGTGCTGGCGCACGGTCGGCCTTGCCCGATTCGCTGCAATCCCAGCCCTTGCGGTCGGCTGTGGGTACACAATTATACTTCTTGCCGGGCTGGAAGGTTTCCACCTTGCCGTAGCTCGGCGGATCGGCCATCGCGTAGCCGGCCAGCAGCAGCCCCGCGGCAAGCATGCCGCGCTCAGCCCAGCGCATACGGCGACTCCGAGCCTTGGCTGAACATCACCTGGAAGCCGCGCTTGATCTGTGCATCGCGCGCGTGCTCGAACGCCGCCAGCGCGTCGTCGCGTTCCAGGTAAACCTCGCGCTTGAGGCTCACGCGGCCCCCCTGTTGCCCCCATTCGCGCGTCAGCGTCCAGCCGCCGAGCAGATCCTGCTGCAACGCGATCTGGTAGTAACGCGGCGTTTCCGCGGCGACGGGCTTGGTCTGCATAAAGATGCGCATGTGCCAATTGTAGCAAGAGCGGAGCCGAGGGCTCAGTCGAGGCAGGAGCGGGGCTCAACAACACCTGCAGCGTGCGACCCTCAGCCCGCCTCCAGTACGCTTCGAATCGCGGACTCGTCAATGCCGTCGACGATTTCCGCCTGGCCGATCCCGCGCCACAGGATCAGGCGCAGGCGTCCGCTGAGATTCTTCTTGTCCAGACGCATCAGATCGAGCAACCGTTGCGCATCGATGCCGGCCGCAACGCGGGTCGGCAAGCCGTAACGTTCCAGCAGTGTCTGCAGCCGTTGCGCGTCGTCCGGTTTCGCGCGCCCCAGTTGCGCCGACAAGCGCGCGGCCAGACACATGCCGATCGCGATCGCTTCGCCGTGCAGCAAGGTGCCGTAGCCGGCGGCGGTTTCCAATGCGTGTCCGAACGTGTGGCCGAGATTGAGCAGCGCACGTTCGCCGTGCTCGGTTTCGTCGCGCGCGACGATCCCGGCTTTGTGCTCGCAGCATCGCGCGATGCCTTCGGCCAGCGACTCAGGATCGCGAGCGAGCAGGTCCTGGGCGCGGCGTTCGAGCCAGCCGAAAAAAGCGGCGTCGCCGAGTGCGCCGTACTTGATCACCTCGGCAAAACCGGCGCGCAGTTCGCGGCCGGGCAGGGTCGCGAGCGTATCGGTATCGGCGATCACGGCGCGTGGTTGATGGAATGCGCCGACGAGATTTTTCCCTTGCGGCAGGTCGACCGCGGTCTTGCCGCCGACCGAGGAATCAACCATTGCGAGCAGCGTCGTCGGCATCTGCACGCAGGCGATTCCGCGCATCCAGCAGGCGGCCGCGAAACCGGCCAGGTCGCCGATCACGCCGCCGCCGAGCGCGATGACGGCCGCGTCGCGACTGGCCTTGAGTTCGGCCAGCGCCGCGAACACGCGCGCGGCGGAATCCAGCGTCTTGTGCGCCTCGCCATCGGGAAGTATAACTGTGGAAAATATGCGATCGCTCAGGCCCGCGGTTACGCGTTCCAGATACAGCGGCGCGACGACATCGTTGCTGACGATCAGCACATGCCGGCCCGGCAGTGTGTCGCGCCACTGCGCGGTGTTGGCGAGCAAGTCCGCGCCAATGCGGATCGGGTAGCGGCGCGCGCCGAGTTCGACGGCGAGTTCGGTGATCGTGCCGGTCACGCCGCCTGCCCCGATGCGGCGTTGCGCTGCCAGATCTCGGTGAGCTGGTTCGCGAGCCGGCGGGCGACTTGAGCGGTGCTGCCGTTGTGTCCGGCCGGCAGGGTCAAGTCCGCGATTTCGCGATACAGCGGGTTGCGGATCGTGGCGAGCTGTTCGAGGCGCTCGCGCCGGTCGGGCGCAGCGAGCAGCGGTCGCTTGCGGTCGCGCGCGAGGCGCGCGAGCTGCTCATCGATCGTGGTTTCGAGGAACACGACGAAGCCGCGTTCGCGCAGGCATCGACGGTTTTCCTCCGCCAGCACCGCGCCGCCGCCGGTGGCAAGCGCAATGCCCGCGCGCGCCGCGAAATCGACCAGCGCCGCGCTCTCGCGGCGGCGGAATCCGGCTTCGCCTTCGACGTCGAAGATCAGCGGAATGCTCGCTCCGCTATGTTCCTCGACCTCGTGATCCAGGTCGAAGAACGGCAGGCCGAGCAACTCGGCGGTGCGCCGACCGATCGTGCTCTTGCCGGCACCCATCGGGCCGATGAAGAACAGGTTGGGAGCGGGGTTCATGCCGCAATGCTAGCAAAGTCGTCGCGTCGAAGGCGGTACAATTGCCGCATGTTTCGTTTCGTCGTGGTCTTCCTGATCTGCCTCATCGCGCTGTTCACGCTGGAATTGCTGCAGCCGGTGCAGACGCATGTGATCCTGCCGTTCACCGCCGGTGTGGCGCATGTGAGCGTGTGGGTGATGCATCTGTTCGACCAGGACGTCATCGCGCGCCAGAACGATATTCTGAATGCCGCGACCGGGGGCGGGATAGAGATCGTCGCTGGTTGCAATGGCATCGAGGCGGTGCTGATCCTCGTTTCCGCTGTCCTCGCATTCCCTGCGCCGTGGAAGCACAAGGTCGTGGGCATGGTGCTGGGCTTTCTTGCGATCCAGGCGCTGAACCTCGTGCGCATCGTCAGCCTGTTTTATCTGCACGAATGGAACCAGGTGTGGTTCGAATGGTTTCACCTGTACCTGTGGCAGGCGCTGATCATTCTCGATGCGCTCGTATTCTGGCTGATCTGGCTGCGGTATCTCCCACGCTCTTTGGCGCCGCAAACGGTTTGAGGGTCGTGCGCACGGGGCGTACACTGCGCCGCGGAGCGTTACGTTCCATGGCGGCGCGAAGTCCGCGCCTATCCCACAACATGCGGAGGGCATGTCATGACAGTCGCTAAAGTCATCGAAATCAATTCATCCTCGAGCAAGGGCATCGAAGACGCGGTGAAGGAAGGCCTCAAGCGCGCGTCGAAGACGATCAACAACATCCGCGGTGCCTGGGTCAACGACATCAAGGTCGTCACCGACGATGCGGGCAAAGTGACCGAGTGGCGCGTCAACATGCGCATCAATTTCGTGCTGGACTGATTCACGTCCACCGAGCCGCGGCGCAGGACCGCCATTCCAACCCACCAGTGAGCAGTTTATGGCAGCAATTCCCGCGGCAATGGTTACCACCGCGTTCGAACTTCCAGGATTCGTTGTGACGCGCAACCTCGGCGTCGTGCGCGGCGTGATCGTGCGTTCGCGCAGCATCGTCGGCAATATCGGCGCGGCCTTGCAGAGCCTGGTCGGCGGCAACATCACGCTGTACACCGAGTTGTGCGAGAAGGCGCGCGACGACGCGTTCCGGCTCATGCTGCAGCACGCGGTCGAACATGGCGCCAACGCGGTGATCGGCATGCGCTACGACGCGAACGAAGTCGCCGATGGCATTACCGAGGTGCTGGCCTACGGCACCGCGGTGACCGTCGCGCCGAAAGCCTGATCGCCACGATGGCGCTTTACAGCGAAGCCATTGCCACGGTGCGCGACCTGCTCGCGGCTGCCGCTGCAGCAGGCGAACCGGAGCCGACCGCGATGGCGCTGGCAACGGCCGACGCGCACGGGCGAGTGTCGGCGCGCATCGTCCTGCTCAAGCAACTCGACGAACACGGTGCGGTGTTCTATACCAACTACGATAGCGCGAAGGCGACCCAGCTCGCGGCGCACGCGCAAGCGGCGTTGTGCTTTCATTGGAAACGGCTGCGCGATGGCGTACAGGTGCGCATCGAAGGTACCGTCGAGCAAGTGAGTGCGGCGGAGTCGGATGCGTACTTCGTCACGCGTCCGCGCGACAGCCAGATCGGCGCGTGGGCCTCGCTGCAGTCGCAAACGCTCCCGCAACGTGCGGATCTCGACGCGCGCATCGCCGAAATCGAGCGCCAGTTCGCCGGCAAACCGGTGCCGCGCCCGCCGAACTGGGGCGGCTATCGCGTCGCGCCGAACCTGATCGAATTCTGGTACGGACAACGCGCGCGCTTGCATGAGCGCGTGCGTTATGAGCGCGTGGATGGCGAGTGGACGAAGCGGCTGTTGTATCCGTGAGTGCGCCCTTTCTCCGCTAAAAGTCCCATGAGTGGTCCGCAACGCATCGTTTGCCTGACCGAAGAGCCGACTGAAGTCCTCTATTCGATCGGCGAAGAGCATCGCATCGTCGGTATCAGCGGTTTCACCGTGCGCCCTGCGCGTGCGCGCAAGGAAAAGCCGAAGGTTTCTGCGTTCACGAGCGCCAAGATCGACGAGATTCTGAAACTGCAACCGGATTTCGTCGTTGGCTTTTCCGATATCCAGGCCGACATCGCGCGCGAACTGATCGCCACCGGCGTCGAGGTGTGGATCAGCAACCACCGCTCTGTCGCAGGAATACTCGATTACATCCGCCGCCTTGGCGCGCTGGTCGGCGCGGCCGACAAGGCTGAGCAGCTGGCTCGGCGCGCGGAGCTGCATATTGCACAAGTGCAGAATGCCGCATACCGACTCAAGCGCCGCCCGCGCGTGTATTTCGAGGAATGGGATGAGCCCATGATCTCGGGCATCCAGTGGGTTGCAGAACTGGTGCGGATTGCCGGCGGCGATGACGTGTTTCCCGAGCTTGCGAGTCAATCGCTGGCCAAGCACCGCATCATTGCGGATGCCGCCGAAGTCGTTCGCCGCGCGCCGGACCTCATTGTCGGCTCGTGGTGCGGCAAGAAATTCCGGCCGGATCGCGTTGCTGCGCGCCCGGGCTGGAACGCAATCCCAGCCGTGCGCGACGGGCAACTGCACGAAGTGAAATCGCCGCTTATCCTGCAGCCGGGGCCAGCGGCATTGTTCGATGGGCTCGACGCCTTGCACCGGATCATCGCCGTGTGGGCGGGAAGTCTGTGACCGCCAACCGTTGGTGGGGAGGTATCGAAGCATGAACAGCGGTGAAGGTTGGTTCTGACACAGCAAGCAAAGCCCTATCGTGTAGTACCTCTTCTCAGCGCCCGTTCAATCTCGACGTGAGCCGCGGCACAGAGAAGTCGATAAACGCCCGCGCCTTCAGCGGTAGCCGCCCTCGTTGCGCGTATACGACATTTACTGGCCGCGCCAACGGCTCAAACTTGCGCAAGGCGAATTCCAGGGCGCCGTCATGCCGTGCGCCTTCGGTCTGATACGAAAGTACTCGCGTGATGCCGACGCCGTCGATCGCTGCGGCAATAGCAGCGTCAGCCGTATTGACGGCCAAACGCGAACGAATCGCTACTGCGATGTCTTCTCCACCGCTCGCGAAACGCCAGGTGGTGGCCGACATCAATCCGTCGAACGTCACACAATCGTGCTTGGCGAGATCGCGCGGATGCCGCGGTCTGCCGCGCTTGGCAAAGTATGCAGGGCTGGCGCATACCACCTCGCGAATCGCACCGATACGCCGTGCGATCAGGCTGCTGTCCGGCAATTCGCCGATGCGCACCGCAACATCCACGTGATCGTCGACTAGGTTGAGGAAGCGATCACCGAGCACGAGGCGGACGTCGACGTCCGGGTAGGCGAGCAGGAACTGTGTGGTCACCGGCAACACGTGCAGACGGCCGAACAGAATAGGTGCCGTCACGATCAGTTCGCCCTTCGGCGCGGCATATTCGCCGGAGGCGCTGCGTTCTGCCTCCTCGACATCGCCGAGAATGCGTTTGCACGCGACGAGGTAGTTCTGGCCTGCGTCGGTCAGCGTCAAGCGCCGCGTTGAACGATGCAACAGACGCGTGAAGACTTGCGTCTCCAGATCGGAGATCTTTCTGCTCACGGTCGCAAGCGGCATGCCGAGCTTGCGCCCTGCAGCCGAAAGACTGCCGGTTTCGACGACCGCGACGAATACCCCCATGGCCTCCAGACGATCCATTCCGGTTATTCGGCAACCAAAATGCAACGATCGACGCACACTAGCACATCTATTTTCATTGCTCGGCCAGCAAATCTGATTATTCCAAAATATGGAATATAGTATCTACCCTGCGCAGGCTAGTTTCCACATTCTGAAAGATATAACTTCTCCAGCACGGGCATTCGGCCCGCCATCAGGAGAACCCACTTGTTACGCATCCATACCCCCGCCACCATAGAAGCGGCTCCGCTCGCATCCCAACCGCTGCTCAATGCAGTCAAGCAGAAACTGGGCATCGCGCCGAATGTCTTCCGTCTCGTAGCCAACAGTCCGGCTGCACTGGAAGGTTACGTATCGCTGCTCGGCGCCCTCGAAAAAGGCGCGTTGGCCGCGGTCACACATGAGCGTATCGCTCTCGCGATCGCCGAGATCAACGGCTGCTCGTATTGTCTTTCCGCGCACACCTATCTCGGCAAGAACGTCGCGAAACTCGACGACGCCGAGATGACCGCCAACCGCAACGGCGCGTCAAACGATCCCAAGGCCGACGCCGCAGTGCGTTTCGCCGTAAAGGTCGCGCGCGAGCGCGGTCATGTGAGCGAAGCCGATTTCCGGGCCGTCAAGCAGGCTGGTTACGACGACGCACAGATCATCGAGATCGTCCTGCATGTGGCGCTCAACACATGGACGAACTATATCAACGAGGTCGCCAAAACCGAGATCGACTTCCCCGCGATCGCACCGCGCAAAGCCGCCTGACCAACGACCGCGCACGTTCGCCGGCGGCGTTCACCCCATCGCAATTCATGGCTGATGTGGTTGCTGGCGCAAACCGATGGTTTTCTTCGTTCTATGCATTCGCTGGATCGAGAGTCACGTCGTGCAAAGCCGCAATCCCCCGATCGGCCTTGGCGCGACACGCCGGCGGCCGCCGCCTGACCGACCGCCGGCACTTTTTTTTGGAGAAGCAGCACGAGCAGTACACGAGTTCGAAATCGCACCATGCAAGGCAGATCCGATCCCCCTGCCTTGGTGCGAGCCGCCGGTGACGGTACTCCTGTTCCGTCACCGGCCCTTTTCAATCGCCCAACGGAAGTGACGAACATGTCTTCTCCCCGCCCGCCGCTTCCACCATTTCTCAAAGAAACCGCGGCACAGAAAGTACGCATCGCCGAAGACGCGTGGAACACGCGCGAGCCGGAACGCGTGGCGCTCGCCTATACGGTTGACAGCCAGTGGCGCAACCGCGGCGAGTTTCTGCATGGCCGTGCAGAAATCGAAGCTTTCCTGACGCGCAAATGGCAGCGCGAACTCGACTATCGCCTGATCAAGGAATTATGGGCCTACCGCGACAACCGCATTGCCGTGCGCTTCGCTTATGAATGGCATGATGACAGCGGCAGCTGGTTTCGCAGCTACGGCAACGAGAACTGGGAATTCGACGAGCATGGGCTGATGCGCCTGCGCATCGCCAGCATCAATGACGTGCCGATCGCAGAAGCGGCACGCAAGTTCTTCTGGGCGCAAGGTCGACGCCCGGATGATCACCCGGCGCTGAGCGAGTTGGGGCTTTAGCGACTACCGAATGTTGCGCCGTATCCGGAAGGCCACTGCTTCATCGATGTCGCAGTCAGGCGCTGCATTGCGTTCTCTTCCGGCGATGATGAAATCACGCCGCGATATCGATACGCCGCTTTCGCTGCTCGCAACATGACGGACGATTCGTTCCGCGCATCCGGCGACGAGTGCGTGATGCTCTTTCCGAACCGCAGCAATGCAATGGCGCAAGGTGACTGGGGCGGCCTGATGGCAGCTGCGCAGCAGGGCCACGGGGGCGCGTACCGGCGCTTGCTCGAAGAGACGCGCGTCTGGCTCGAGCAATACTATGCGCGCCGCTTGCCCTCGGGCGTGGTGGACGACGCGGTGCAGGATGCGTTGATTGCCATTCACGAGAAACGGCACACATACGATCCGGCGCGTCCGTTCGGTCCGTGGCTGGCGGCAATCGCGCGCTACAAATGGGTCGATCGTTTGCGTGCCCTGCGGGATATTCCCATGCAGCCGCATCACAGCGAACCGGTGGTGAACGATCATGCCGACGCGGTGATCTACGCAGCAGTTCTCAATCGTTTGCTGCAAAGCCTCAAGCCCGCCCAGTCCCAGGTGATAAGCCTCGTCAAACTGTACGGATTCAGCATCGCGGAGGCGGCGGCGCGCACCGGGCAATCGGCGGCCCTGGTAAAAACCAATATTCATCGCGGGCTGGCACGCCTTGTCAGACTCGCGCAGAACGAAGCAGGCTCGGATCAGCCCGCTGCGCAGATCGCGCAACCGTCGCGCGTGCCGCTAGGAGTAACCGGCGACGTCTCCGGTTCGAATGAATAGACACGAGCGCCGCAATAGCGCGGTGCCGCTTTGCAAGAGAGAGGGTTCATGAACATCGATTTCCTGGTCCAGGCCCTGTCCCAGGACGTGCAGCCGGTTTCCACCCGCGGCTTGTGGAAATACATGGCATTGATGAATTGCGCGGCCGTCGCAGCAAGCATCGCTCTGACGGCCGTGGCGCTTGGATTTCGCACCGAGGTTATTGCTGCAGGCTGGGCGTCTCCAGTGTGGATGAAATGGGTGTACACGCTGCCGCTGTGCGCTCTGGCGGTGCATTCGACTTGGCGCATGGCCATACCAGGTGCGACACGTACGCGGGTGGCATGGTTGGCGGCGCCGCTGTTCCCGTTGGTGGCCGTCGCCACCATCGAACTTGCGGCCGCGCCGGTTTCGCAATGGCCGGTGCTGGGTCTTGGACACAGCTGGTCGACGTGCCCGATGTGGGTAGCCGTGCTCTCCGTGCCGATGTTCGCGGCGACCTGCGCGGCGCTCAGGCGCATGGCGCCCGTGCAGCTGCGCCGGGCCGGTGCGCTTGCCGGCTTGGCTGCTGGCGCATGCGCCGCGACGATCTATGCGCTGGCGTGCGACGAGGCATCCGCTGTGTTCGTGCTGATCTGGTATTCGCTCGGCATTGCGTGCGCCGCAGGTCTCGGTGCGATCGTCGGTCAAGTCGTGTTGCGATGGTAGAAAGTAGCTGTAACCAAGTGCAGCGCTGCCGCGAACTAGCAAGAGCCGATCACGGCACAACAATTCATATGTCCAGGAGACAACCATGATTACTCTCAACTCCCGCTTGACGCTTGCCTCCGCTGCCGCGCTGTTTGCGTTGGCGGCATTTTCCGCCGCGCCGGCTGCCTCCGCCGCCGAAGGCGACAAGGCGCCGTGTTACGGCGTCAACTCGTGCAAGGGCAAGTCGGACTGCAAGTCCGGCGACCACCAGTGCAAAGGCCAGAACGCGTGCAAGGGCCAGGGATTCAAGGACCTGACGGCTGCCGAATGCGCGGCCCAGCACGGCTCTACCACTGAAAAGAAATAGTCTCGACGCTGCAGGCAGGATCCAGCCGGCGATGCCGGCTGGGTCCCTCGTTACGGAATACTTATGCCATCGAGATCTATCGCCAATTTCCAGGGATTCGGCCTCGGCTTACGGCCTGATCACTACAACGATTTTCTCGAACGCCGCGTTGGCGTGGATTTCGTCGAAGTGATTTCGGAGAATTTTCTCGTCGACGGCGGCCGGCCGCTGCGTGTGCTGGAGCGGATTCGCGAGCGCTATTGCGTGGCCATGCACGGTGTGTCGATGTCCGTCGGTTCGGCGGACGGACTCAACGACGACTACCTGCAACGTTTGAAAATCCTGGCCGATCGCGTGCAGCCGCTATGGGTGTCCGATCACCTGTGCTGGACGGGATTGGAAGGCTTCAATTCGCACGATCTGCTGCCTTTGCCGTACACGGAAGAGGCGCTCGATCTGGTCTGCGCGAACGTGCATCACGCGCAGGAAGTGCTGCAGCGTCCGCTGCTGCTCGAGAACCCCTCCAGTTACATGACTTTTACACACGATGAGATGTCCGAATGGACGTTCCTCGCGCGGCTGTGCCGGCGCACCGGCTGTTTTCTCCTGCTCGATATCAACAACATCCACGTCAGTGCGTCCAATCACGGTTTTGATTCGCTCGCTTATCTTGACGGTCTGCCGCTGGAGTGCGTACGACAAATCCACCTCGCCGGGCACAGCCGCCACGCCAACGGCCTGCTGATCGACACGCACGATCAGCCGGTACCCGATCCGGTCTGGCAGCTCTACGGCGAAGCGGCGCTGCGCTGCGGGGATGTCGCAACCATGATCGAGCGCGACGACGACATTCCCCCGCTCGACGACTTGCTCGCAGAACTCGAACTCGCGCGCAGTAAGCCGTGGCGGCGCGCGGCATGAATCTACTGGCGCTGCAGCGCGGGGTGCGCGATCACATACTGCGCGGTGCGCCGCATGTCGAATCCGCAATCCGCAGCGAGGCGGCGCCGCGCCTTGCCGTGTATCACAACGCCTATCGCATGCAATTGCTCGATTGTCTGCGCGACACCTACGCCAAGACCCATGCGTGGCTCGGCGATGAGCAGTTCGACGCCGCAGGCTTGAGTCATATCGAAGCGAATACGCCGCACAGCTGGACGCTCAACGTCTATGGTCGCGGTTTCGCGCACACTTTGGCCCAGCGTTACCCGCGCGACGCGGAAGTGGCCGAGCTGGCCGCTCTCGAATGGATGCTGCGGCGCGCCTTTGACGGCCCTGACAGCGCGTCGGTCAGCGCGGACGATCTGTGCGAAATCGACTGGGAACAGGCGCTGATCCGATTCGTGCCGACTTTGCGCATGACCAGCGTGGTCAGCAATTGCGCAGCCATCTGGACGGCCATTTCGGAGAGTCGCACGCCACCGCCGGCGCATCGACTCGAGCAAGCCGCTGTCCTGCGCGTCTGGCGGCAGGACTTGTCGCCGCGTTTTCGTTCGATCGGCCCCGATGAGCTGTGCGCTATCATCATCGCCATGGACGGGGGGAATTTCGGCGCTATCTGTTCGTCATTGGCGACGGAGGAAAGGCCTGAAACCGACGTCGCCGCAGCTGCGGGTGCCCTGCTCGCGTCTTGGCTGCAGGACGGTCTGATTACCGCCATCGACTAGCGAATAAATGTCATGAGTGACGATCCCATCATTCTTCACCCTGGCGACGTTCCTGAAATCGAGGCGTTTCTCGCCGCGCGCATCTACGAGTTCAACTCGAGCGCGACGGGATACTTCGACGGGGAGTCTTTCTCGGGTACGCAGCGCGACGACTCCGGCGCCATCGTGGCAGGAATCTACGGCTACACGTGGGGAGGTTGCGGCTACGTCACCTACCTTTGGGTCGACGCGTCCAAACGAGGGCACGGGATGGGGCGCACGCTCTTGCTGGCGGCCGAAGAGCACGCCAGGCTCAGGGGCTGCGTCGTGCTCTTTGTCGCGACTCACAGTTTCCAGGCGCCGGGCTTCTATGAGCGCATGGGTTACGAGAAACAATCGGTTGTCCGCGATCACCCGGTGGGCCATGCCAGTGCGGTCTATGCGAAACGCCTGAAGCGGGACGAAGGCTGACTGTCGAAACCGGGCGCAATGGCGCTGCGCGGAGTTCTTCCGCCGACCGGTTTCCGGATGGCTTGCCAACAGCCACTTGACCACTCCGCCGCGCTGGCGCTCGCGCATCTGCGGCTTCAGCGCGGCGCCGTTACGAATGTCGCCAACTCGGCAAGGTCGTGCCCGCTTGCATCCGCGAATGCTCCCAGTTCTTCTGCCGGCGCGTTGAGGCGGTTGACCCAGAACGTCGGATATCCAAACGCTTTGGCTCCTGCCGTATCCCAGCCGGCGAAAGAAGCAAAAAGTATTTCTCCACGATCGAGCCTGAAAGCATCCAGTGCCATGCGATAGGCGCGGGGGTCGGGCTTGTACGTCTTGATCCTATCGGTGCTCAAGACATATTCGAATATTCCTTCCAGGCCGGAATTCTTGATTCCGGCTTGCAGCATCCGGGCCGTCATGTTGGACAGGAAAGCCAGGCGCACGCCGGCGTCCTTCAACGCGTGCAACGCCGGCGCAACTTCGGGCCACGCCTTGAGTTCGAGGTACGCCTGCATCAGCTGCGTGCGCTGGTCCGCGCTCAACGGCAGCTGCAACTGCTTCGCGGCGAACACCAGCGCGTCCTCGGTCACGTGCCAGAAATCCGCATATTGCGCAGACAAGGCGCGCAGCCACTGGTATTCGAACTGCCTGCCGCGCCATGCGTTGCTCAGCTCCGCGCCGTGGCCCGGAAACAACTTCTCGGCGAGTGCGAAAACCGGCCGCGGATCAAGAATCGGAAAGGCATCGAACGCGACTGCCTTGAAGCGGGGATGCATCACGGATCGCGCTGCAAGCGGCAGCGATCCAGCAATTGCCGCGGCTGTGGCGGTGGCGAGAAATTTGCGTCGGCCCAATATCATGGTCTGTTCCTCGTTGCGAGATGCTCTTGCGAACGATATACCGTGCCCATATGCGACATGCCGAATTCCTCTGACCGGTTGCTCGGGCGTGGACTTGCGCCAACCCGTCGGCGATGAGCTGACTTTCCGCTCGAACGCCATCTCACAACGCCTGAAAATGTATCCATGGCGTTCGGAGTCAAAGAACAGGTCGGCGGAACAGCGGCGGGACGGATGACTGCGTGCATGACCGAACGTATGCATCGGTTACCAGACTGATAGCGGCAGGTCTGTGACACGACCATGTCTCGCGCAAAAAAAACCGCGCGATTTCTCGCGCGGCTCAAGATCACACGCAAATTGTTTCGATCAGAACTTCACGGTCACGCGAGCGAAGTAGAAACGGCCGAGTGTGTCGAAGTTTGCCGTGTCCGTGTTCGCGTTGGCCGAGTTGTTCGCGTACAGGAACGGTGGCTGGATATCGCCCACGTTGTCGATGCCCACATCGACGCGCGTGTTGATCGGCTCGATGTTGTAGCCGAGCTGCACGTCGTTATAGGTCCGCGCACCGTAATGCAGCTGCAGGTTGTGGATCGTGCAGTAGCTGCCGTAGTAGCACTGGCCGGCCGGGAACGTGTCCTCGTCGTTCTTGCCCGAACCGTTGCGGAACTTGCCGACGTAGCGCATACGCCACGACGCATCCCACGAGCCGAGATTCCACGTTACCGTGGACAGCGCGCGCCAGCGCGGGAACAAGCAAACGCCCGACGCGGCATCCGGACACGCGGCGTTCGCACCCGACCCGAACGGAGTGACATGGCCGGCGTTGTGATAGATCAATCCTGAGCCAGGATTCACGTCCTGGTTGTACTGCTGCAGGTACGTGGCGTCCAGGCCCACCGCGAACTGGCCGAAGGCGAACTGTGGCAGACGGTACTTGATCGAGAAGTCCGCGCCCTTGACCGAGATCGCGCCGACGTTGCCGGTCGGCTCGATGATCTGGTCGATCTGGCCGACGTCGGGGTTGTTGGCGCCGGTCTTGCGCTTGATCAACGGACAATACGCCAGATTGCCGGCGAAGCAGCTGTCCAGCACCTGCTGCGCACCCACGCTCGTGATCGTATCGTTGAGATTCACGCGCCAGACATCGGTGCTGAGCGACAGACCTTCCACCCAATGCGGCGAGTAGACGAAGCCGTAGTTGAACGTCGAGCCATGTTCGGCCTTGATCGGGAAGCCAGCATAGTTCGCGCCGGATGCGATGCCTTTGATCTGCTGGCCGGTGACGGCATCCTGATTCACAAAGGTACCGTCCGTGGGCACTCCTGCGCAGGCCTGTGCCTTGCCTGGATCGGACGAACCGGTGAAGTGGTCACACGGGTCGTGACTGAGCTTCGGCGCCGAGCTGACCGGCGGGCCGAACACGTCGGCGACGGTCGGGGCGCGGAACACCTTGTTGTAATTGCCGCGCAGCAACAGGTCGGCGATCGGACGGTA